>JACCDI010569807.1_pt1 | contig 18692 bp, 19 predicted proteins | sample 7442791 | NCBI WGS metagenome assembly JACCDI01 (sample SAMN15323434, study PRJNA562643) | freshwater metagenome | isolation source: river surface water | place: USA:Blue River Watershed | collected 2017-08-15
CGTTGCAGCACGGCATCCAAATCCAACTCGAACAGGATGGGTGCCAACTGCAAATCCCAAGATTGGCGCCAACGGGGATGCAACTCGCCCACATGGCCAATCACTTGACCATTGAGCTTGACTTGCGCGCAACGACCTGGGTGCATGGCTGGGTGTTCCGCAGCTTCAAACACAGGCTTAGCGGGTGCCAATAAAGCCTCCACTTCGCCTTTAACATCAAAGAAGTCGACATTGCGAACTTTGCCGCCCCACGTTGTGGTTGTGACAGGGCCGTACGCCACACCTGAAACGCGCATGGGTTGATTCAATCCCTCAACCGTGCTGTCGCTGTCCTTGACGGATGCATCGCGCAAAAACACGCGGCCCAATTCGAAAACACGCACACGGTCAGCTTTGCGATCGGTGTTGAACTTCACCACTTGCAACAAAGAACCCAGCAAGCTGGTGCGCATCACGCTCATTTGACTGGCGATGGGGTTGAGCAACTTGATAGGGTTGGCATTGCCAGCCAACTCATTTTCCCAACGCTCTTCGACAAAGCTGAAGTTGATGGTTTCTTGGTATATCGCGATCGACAATATGTTCGGCGGGGAAGGGCGTCTTAAGCCCCGTACCAGTGTCAAGGAGTACACCGCCACCGAGCTGCGGATTGTTCGCCGGATCATGGACGGTCTGCTCAACGAATATGAAAAGGCATGGAAGTCTGTGCACGAGATGAAGTTTGACTTCATGCGTCAAGAGACGAACTTCGCCTTTGCCAAGATTACAAGCCCCGAAGAGATGGTCATGCACGCCAAGTTCACGATCGACATCAATGGTCGTGAAGGGGACGTGGATCTGTGTATTCCGTTTTGGGTGTTAGAGCCCTTAAAGGGAATCCTCTACGAGAACATGCAGCTGGTGACCGAGCCCGATAAGGTCTGGGTCGATAAGCTCAATAACGAGGTCCAGTCCGCGCAGGTTCAGGCGGTGGCAGTACTCGCCCGTAAAGAGATGCTGTTGGGGGATGTGCTGTCGATGGCGGTGGGCGAAATTATCCCGATTGAGATCGTGGATCCCGTGACGGTCTATGTCGATGGGCTGCCGGTCATCCGCGGCAAGTACGGCGTGAAGAACGGCCGCTATGCGGTGAAGGTCCAGAGCATTAAGCATCCTGTGGAATACCTGAAGGCGCCGCTTGAGCGGGGTCGTCTGGGTCCGAGCATGATGCGGGGTGAAGAGCGGGGCGATCTGTACGAGCGGTCCGCGGCCCGAGCAGGCGAAACCTTCGAGGCCGCCATGAAAGATGACGCATTGGGTGCCGAAACGGTGGCACCTGCAACAACTAACTAACGACCAGGTTTGAAGGAAAGGAAGAAACACCATGGCAGAGAACTTAACCCCGGGCTCCGATAGCCTTGCCGAGGGAATGAAGGAGCGGTCCGCTGCGGCGGTACGCCCGGCGGACTACGCCTCGCTGGACGACGATGCGCCCAATGGCCGCGGCCCGGCAGTCCTCAACGACATTGATCTGGTCGTGGACGTTCCCGTCCAGGTCACGGTCGAACTTGGCCGAGCCAAGATGCAGATCCGCAATCTTTTGGCCCTGTCCTATGGTTCTGTCATCGAACTTGATATGCTTGCGGGCGAACCGCTGGAAGTCGTGGTCAATGGCTGTCTGATTGCCCAGGGCGAGGTAGTGATCGTGAATGACCGCTACGGCATCCGACTCACTGATATCGTGACTCCCGCGGAGAGGCTTCGAAAAATTAATCGTTAAAACACAAGGGGGGGCAGACGATGCCGATGCGATTCAGGGTTCAACCTAAGATCCAGTCGGCAGCACCCCCTAAGAGTGACCGACTGCGCACGCGGTTCGTTGCTCGTCTCACCAGTTTTTTTACTGCTTTACTCTCCTTGATCTTTGGCTCCCTTGCGCTGGCCCAGGCCGGTGCAGGGAGTTCTTCTCCTCCGCCGTCGGTTGTTGCTTCGACCTACGCCCCGTCATCGACTGGGGGCGGCATGATCTGGCTGACCTTTATCACTCTGTTGCTCTTGGCTGGCGTGGTCTTACTGGTCGCCTGGTTAGTCCATAAGAACATGACGGCCACGGTCCCCAACTCCGCTATCCGCGTGTTGTCGGTGCAGACCCTTGGCCCTCGGGAGCGGATTGTGATTGCGAGTGTGGTTGGCCGGGTCTACGTCCTGGGCCATACCGCTTCGACGATTAATCTGATTGCCGAGCTCACCCCTGAGGAGGTCGCGGGCTTGAGTGCAAAGCCCGCCCCACCGGACTTTGCGGCACGGCTATCTGAAATTCTGCGAAAGGCCAAGCGGTGAAGCGGGTCATGTCGATGTTGGCGGCCGATCCCCATCAGCCACTATTAAAGAACCGATTGTTTGTCATCTGTCTGATGACCACGATGGTCTCGGGCGCGCTGCTCTTTGGGGCGACGGCCTATGCCCAGTCGTTACCGTTAGTGACGGTATCGGGGAACACCTATTCAGTGCCGGTGCAGACGTTGATCGTTCTAACCGCGTTGACCTTTATCCCCGCGGTACTGATGCTGATGACAAGCTTTACGCGAATTCTGATTGTCTTTGCCTTGCTTCGTCAGGCACTCGGCTTAACCACCATGCCTCCCAACCTGGTGCTAGTGGGCTTATCGCTTTTCCTGACGCTGTTCATCATGAAACCGGGTGTGTTAGATCCGATCTATGACAATGCTTATGTTCCTTACACCCAGAAAAAGCTCTCGTTTGAGCAGGCGGTGGAAGTGGGCACAAAGCCGCTCAAAGCATTCATGCTCAGGCAGACCCGACAGGACGACCTGGCGTTGTTTGCAAAGCTCTATGGCAAACCGATTCAAACCCGTGATGACATTCCGATGACGGTGCTGATTCCGGCCTTTGCGATCTCGGAGATCAAGACCGGATTCATCATCGGTTTTATGATCTTTTTGCCATTTCTTGCGATTGACTTTGCCGTGGCTAGCATTCTGACGTCACTCGGGATGGTGATGGTCTCGCCGATGATGTTCTCGCTCCCACTTAAGCTTCTGATCTTTGTGATGGCCGATGGCTGGGGCATCTTGGCGGCATCTCTGGTCGAGAGCTACGCGGCAGGGGGGAACTAGCAATGGATTCCTCGCTCGTTATCGAACTCGTCTTTCAGGCGCTGCGCATGGCGCTGATCCTGAGCGGACCGATTCTGTTGGGGCTACTGATTGTGGGTCTGATCATCGGTATCTTGCAGGCTGCAACGCAGCTCAATGAGACGACGGTTGCGTTCGTGCCGAAGATCATTGTGCTTGTGCTGATTGTTCTGGTTGCAGGACCACCGCTGCTTGCGCTATTTGCGGACTATCTGCGCGAAGTGATCCTGCGGATTCCGTCGATCACGTCCTAGGTCGAACCCCTTTTCCGAAGGCACGATCCGTGCTCACGATTACCTCAGACTTTTTCATGCAGTGGGCCACGGGACTAATGTTTGTCTCGCTGCGGCTTTTTGGCATGTTTCTGTCGATGCCGCTTTTTGCGTTTCGTGCCTTTCCGATGCGGCTAAGGCTGATGGTTGTTCTGTTGATCTCCATTGCCATTCTTCCCGGGCTTGTCGATCAGACCAAGGGGTTTGGATTGACGCCTCCCACCTTTATGACCGCTGCCCTTGAGCTTCTGATCGGCGTGTTCATTGGGTTTCTGATTCGACTCGGGCTGATGGCGGTGGAGCTGGCCGCAGAGGTGCTCTCGATCCAGACGGGATTGAGCTTTGCCACGAACTACGTTCGTGATCCCAACATCGCCTCAGGTCTGATGGGGGAGTTTCTGGGGCTCACTGCAATTGCCCTGATGTTTGCGCTCAACATCCATTTGGTTCTTTTAGAAGTGGTGATCGACAGCTTCCGGACGTTACCCTTCGGCACCTGGCCTGCGGTCTGGGATCTGCCAGCGGTGACCAAACTGATCTCACGGGCATTTCAGTTGGGGCTGGTGCTCTCTTTGCCGTCGATTGTGGTCTATCTGCTTTTTTATGTGATCCAGGCCATCCTTGCCCGTACGAGTCCCCAGTTCAATCTCTTTTCGGTGGGGTTTGCCATCACCGTGCCGTTAGCCTTTTTGGTCTTGATGATCGTCCTGCCGGACCTCCCCGAGTTTGTGACCCGGTCGCTCGAGGCGCCCTTTACCCTAATCCGTAAAGGCCTGTTCCCAGGCTAAGCTAAACAAAAGCCCGTTTTGGGCCGTTTCTTGCGTCGAGAGGAAGCGTCCTATGAACTCGTATCGCCTATTGTCTTTCCCCGCCTTTGGCCTCGGTCTATCGATCGCCTTGGCATCCAGTGCTGCGCTTTCAGCAGACGCTCCCGCGCCCCTACCCAAGGCAGATCCAATCCAGATCACGCCGATTGCACCGATTGCTCAGGAGCCTGCAAAGGCGGTACGTGCTGGTGGTGCCCAGGCAGCCCAGCCAGCGCCTGCGCCCGTTCCGTCGGCCCAACCCGCGGGGCAAGCTGCTGCGCAGCCTGCAACTAAACCCGCTGCCGCCCCTATCCCCCCGGCACCTGCGCCCTTAGCTGTTCCTGCGGCCGGTCCTGCCGCTGTGCCTGCTGCAAAGCCCGCGGCACCGAAAGATCCCAATGAGTCGATTCGTCAGGCGCTGCGTGAGCGGATGGCCGCCTCCGGTGCCGCATCCAACGAACTGGTGATCCGCACCCAAGAGCAGACTCCTCCAATTAACGAGGCAATTGCCGCCGCAGAGGCTGTGGCTCGTGCCAAGGCTCAGGCAGAGGCAAGAGCGGCTGCCGCTAAGCGCGCTGCGAGTGCGCGCTCGAAAACCCCCGTGGTTCCCGACATTCCCTGGTCGTACGAGGATGGTCCCCGTGGCCCGTCCGCATGGGGCAAGCTACACACCGCCTATGCGGCCTGTGAGAAAGGTGCCTTCCAGTCACCAATCGATCTGCGCGACGGGGTGGGGGTGGATCTGCCCACACTTAACTTCTCTTTCAAGCCATCGCCTTTCAAGGTGACCGATACAGGTAAGACCTTTCAGGTGCACCTCGCCAATGGTGGAACACTCTCGGTTCTGGGCGTTGCACATCAGCTTTCTCACATTGAGTTTCGTCACCCTGCGGAAGAACGGATTAATGGCAAGACCCATGGGATGAGTATGCAGCTGCACTTCCGTGACGAGCAAAAGCGCATGGCGATCGTTTCCATCTTGCTCTCGCCCACTGGGGTTGAGAACCCGTTTATTCAGGCAATCTGGAATCACATTCCCCTGGTGCGCAACGAGCCCGTAGTCCCCCCCGGGCTGATGGTCAACATCCTTCAGGCCATGCCAAAGGATGGCGCTTACTACACCTACATGGGGTCGCTGACGACACCACCCTGTACCGAGGGGGTGACCTGGTACGTCATGAAGACCCCTGTGGAGGTCTCGCCCGATCAGATCGCGATCTTTGGTCGGATATACCCGAACAACTCCCGGCCTGTGCAGCCAGCGAATAGCCGCTTGGTAAAAGAGTCACGAACCCCCCGAGTGGGGATGCCGACTGCGGCGACGCCCGCCCCCGGGGTGCTACTGACTCGCTAACGATCTCTGCCAGATCCCATGTTTGATGTGGGATCTGCCTGGCATTGTTTTCCGACTCGGTTCGGCAGTTCTTGCCGATTGGGTCTAAGTAACTAAACCGATCTCTTAGTTTTTGGCCCTTCAAGGGCCACTTTTTATTTATAAGTCATTGATTTTATTGATTCTTTAGTTTTGGCACGCCACTTGCTTTAGATGGGTTGGGCCCATTCCACGTTCATCGTGGGCTGGCACAGAAATCGCAAGGAGTGGTGCATGAAACTGGTTCCGCAATACGACACCCTGGCTTTCCACGAAAAGGCGCTGCTGACGCGTTCCTATCGTCAGGAGATCCTTGGCTCGAACCTGGCCAATACAGACACCCCACAGTACAAGGCGCGTGACATCGTCTTTGCTGATGTGCTGCAGCAGCGTCTGCAGGGCATGGAGATTAACTCTCGTCTGACGGTTTCTCGGACCTCGAGTGCCCACTTCGAGACGGAGGGCGGTGCCGAGCATGAGTCCCCCAATCTGCTTTATCGCAGACCCATTCAGCCATCACTGGATGGCAACACGGTCGACCCGGATGTCGAGCGTACCCACTATGCTCAGAACGCCATGATGATGCAGGCCGCCATTGAATTCTTTGGCTCAAGCATCAAGACGCGTCTGCAGGCGATCTCCGGTCAACCCGGCTAATTGAGTAGCGGAGAGAGTAGACCATGAGCCTGATGCGCACCTTTGAGATCGGATCCACGGGTCTTGTCGCCCAGTCGATTCGACTGAATACGACGGCATCGAATATCGCGAACGCAGAGACCGTTGAAGGCCCTGACGGCCGCCCTTATCGTGGCCGCCAGGTCGTCTTTCGTACAACACCGATTCAGGGTGCTCCTGGATCAGGCGTCGAAGTCGCCAACATCGTTGAAAACGATGCGCCGCTTCGCAAGGAATACAAGCCTGGCCATCCCCGTGCGGATGCGCAGGGCTATATCGATATGCCGAACGTGAACCCTGTGGAAGAGATGGTCAACATGATCTAGGAATCCCGCTCTTACCAGCTGAATATCGAAATGATGAACGCCGCGCGACTCCTCATGCTGCGCACGCTCAGCATGGGTAAAGGCTAAGACGATTTAAGCAGAAACACTTCATAAAGGTCACTCTTCATGGCAACCAACGTTACTGATCTCAACCTGCCGGGTCTAAAGGTCTATGAGCCGCCAAAGGCGAATGGGCCCAAGCAGATGGACGGAACGTCCACCACCGATCTTCAGAACAACTTTCTGAAGCTGCTGACCGTTCAGCTGCAGAACCAAGATCCGTTGAACCCCATGGAGAGCGCCGAGATGACCTCGCAGCTTGCGCAGCTAAACATGGTGGACGGCATCAACACGATGAATAAGAGCATCAACTCGTTAGTAACGTTGATGCAGGCATCAGACTTTATGAACTTCTCGAGCACCGTTGGTCGCTCTGCGCTGATATCGGGTAACGAGATGATGTTTGACGGTTCGAACCCGGTTGCGCTTGGCATTCAGTTTCCTGAAGCTGTCACGAAAACCAAGGTTCAGATTACCGATGCATCTGGAAACATTGTTCGTACGGTGGATCTTGGAAGCTCTACGAAAGAACTTCAGAACCTTTACTGGGACGGTCTGGCCAATGACGGCACGGCTGCTCAGGCAGGCAAGTATCGCCTTCGGGTGACTGGCGAGAAGGACGGCGTTGAAGTTGGCGCCCAGACCTTTGTCTCCTCATTTGTGGCTGCCGTGGGCCGAAACGGTACCGATATTAGTTTGACCTTAGCAGACGGCAAGAAGATTACCCCCGCCGACATCGTGCAGTGGGTTGCGCAATAACCTCTTTTTAACCAAAGGATAAAGACATGAGTAATTACAGTATTGGCCTCTCCGGACTGCAGAGCAGCTCCCAGGCAATGGATGTGATCTCCAACAATATTGCGAACTCCAGCACGGTAGGATATCGAGCCGGTGAGTACATCTTCGAGGACCAGTTCTACAAAGCGCTGAACCCGATGGACACCGCTCGTGAGGGAATGGGTGCCGCTAAACAGAACATTCGAAAGCTCTGGAATATGGGCTCGATTCAGTCATCGGCGAACACCTTGGATATGGCGATCACTGGTGCAGCCGGTCTGTTCCGACTGACAAGTAATAGTGATGATCCTTCGCAGACCTTCTACACTCGAAATGGTCAGTTTGCGATCTCGAAGGACACTGATCCGAGCTATCCCAAGCGCAATTACATCGTGAATGAAAACGGGATGTATCTCACCGGTTATATGTCTTATGACGGCAAGACCTTATCAAACACCCACAATAATCGTCTGACGATGCCCCCGGTCACGATTGAGCCTGTTACGACCACCGAGTCGACAGTTTCGGTGACGCTTGATGCACGTAAGACTGCCTTCTTGCCCGAGACAAACCAGCCGTTTGATCCGGATGCACCGAACACCTATAACAACAAGATTTCCCAGACGGTTTATCACCTGGGTGACTCTGGCAACCCCCATACGATGGAGCTTTATTACCGTCGTGTTGAAGACAAGAACCTGTCGGTGACCTGGGACGGTACTTACTTGAAGTTTCCTGCAAGTGCTGTGGCTGACCCTAATGCGGACACCGAAGAGAAGGGCTCTGTGATTGAGAACAACAGCCGTTTTGTTGTTCTGTCTGCAGATTCTTCCGGTCCGAACTTCAATTACTTGAGCTCGGCCGATCGGAAGACTCAGGCGACGGTGACGGTGACGGATAAGACATATGTAAATGTCGATGTGAGTACTGATGCGGAGGCATATTCACGCGTAATTGTTAACGGCCGTGATACCGGTGTTGTGCGTCGCCCTGATGCAGATCAGTCTACTGGTGCAATCACCAATGCTATCACTGTTACGACAACGTCTGCTGCACCGGAAGAGAGTGAAGTAACACTGTCTGGAACATACAAGGAGGGCGATCGCGTCTCCGTAAAGCTCCAAGGTACCACGTTCACACACACGGTAACTGCGGCTGAAGTAACGGCTGCTGCTGGTGTGTCGGCTGATCTTCAAGAAGCAATTGTGACCGCGCTTGCTGCTCAGATTAATGCCGCGACAGGGGTTGGTGCAACGGCTGTAGCGAATGCTAGTGTTCTGGAGCTGACGGGGGCAGCAAATAATGATCAGCTCGATATTGAATCCTCTGTTAACAGGGCGGTTCAGCTAAGCGGCGTTGTCACAGTTCCCGAGAACGCCGAAGTCATGTTTTTCAACCCGGTGACCACTTCGACCTCGGGTTCTGCTGTGACCGATGCAAGCACGGTTACGATTACAAGCGCAAACCCCTCCATTCAGGTTGGTCAGTACGCTTGGAAGGCGGTTAATGATGGGGCAGGAAACATTACGTATACGAAGCTCGATGCAAAAGTCACTGAAATTGCCAATCTGAGCATCACGCTCAGCAAGCCAGTCACGCTTGGAGCGACAGATACAATCCTCTTCTACGATCCCGTGACCTATACGGTCCAGATGCAAGACGGCAGCCTACTGTCGATGGTGGGTGAACACAAGGCATCTGCTACATCGGCACAGCCTCAGGAGTTCATTGCTGTAACCTCACAGGTTGAGGTCTACGGGTCGTTAGACGGCACCATGTTTAACGGCGCAGATAGCCGTTTCTCGTCCGACACTGACATTACGGCGTCTGTTCAGGGTACGGTGAAGCCTCTTGCCACGCTGCAGTTCTGGGGCGGTCAGAACATTGACGCTATTCGTTTTGATCCCGTGACCGGGCAGCCTGCCTATGAGTCAACGGTGAAGTTGAAGGGCATTGTTACTTCGAGCGGGAAGACCAATGGCGTGAATCCTATTCCTGCCAGTGAGAATCACCCCCTTGAGTTCGATCTCAATTTAACCGGTACCCAGCACTACGCGACTAGCTTTGCCGTCGATGCGAACTTCCAGGACGGCTATCCCACCTCGATGCTGAACACCGTCACAATTGATGACGCAGGCAAGCTCGTGGGTGTCTACTCAGACGGTCGCGAGTTCATTGCAGGTCAGGTGGCACTGGTTAACTTCCCGGCAACCAATGGTCTGATTCCGGTCGGTAACAACGTGTTCCAGTCCAGCTATATGTCGGGTAACGAGATCTCGGAAAGCGTGGTCATCGGTAAGCCTGGTGAGCGTGGTCTTGGCGGCATCCGTGCCGGTGCGGTGGAAGGCTCCAACGTGGATCTGGCCAACGAGCTGGTCAAGCTGATGATTCAGCAGCGGATGTATTCGGCGAACTCCCAGTCGATCCGGGCGTTTGACGACACCCTGACCACCACGATTCGGATGACCGGAGGCTAAACCTGGCACTGATCTTGCATATGTAAGGTCATGAACCCCGGAGCGAACCGATGATTGATCGAATTGCCTACACCGCGATGACTGGCGCCAAGCATGCCATGGGGCAGCTGGCGACCACATCGAACAACCTCGCGAATGTCCATACCCCGGGCTTTCGCGAGACGGTGGCGGCATTTCGTGCCGTTCCTCTGGAGGGCGAACAGGCAGATTCTCGCGCCTTTGTCGTCGATTCCACCCCGACGGCCATGTTTAACCCCGGCCCGATCGAAACGACGGATAACCCCAACGACTTTGCCATCAAAGGCGACGGATTTTTTGCCGTTCGCCGTGGTGACGGCAGCGAGGTCTACACCCGTGCCGGCAGATTCTTCCGTGATGAAAATGGCACCTTAAAGCTCGGGCGGGATGTCACCGTGGTCGGTGAGGGTGGCGATATCACAATCCCCGCCGGCGCTGAGATGGAAGTCAGCCAGAACGGTACGGTCTGGATTCGCGAAAACGGTGAGCAGAGCCTGAATCAGGTCGGCACGATGAAGCTTGTCAACCCGAATGTTCGGGATCTGGTCCGCTCGGAAGACGGCTTCTTTGAACTTCCCGCAAACCAGCCCCCAGCACAGCAAGACGCAGCAGTGCGCGTGGTGCAGGGTGCCTATGAGACCAGCAACGTGAACTCCGCAACGGCAATGGTCCAGATGATTAACCAGACTCGGATGTTCGAACTGAACATGCGGGTCATTCAAACAGCAGAGCAGAACGCCCGTCAGGCCAACATTCTGCTCACCCTGTCGAACTTCTAATCGGCCCTAACAAAAAAGGCTAACCATATGATTCGCTCACTCTGGATTGCAAAGACTGGTCTTGATGTTCAACAGACCAATCTGGATACGATCTCGAACAACCTGGCAAACGCCTCGACCTCTGGCTTTAAGCGTGTCAAGCCAATGTTCGAAGATCTGCTCTATCAGACGATTCGACAGCCTGGCGGTCCCACACAAGGTGATGCGCAGTCTCCCAGTGGCCTGCAGCTTGGTGTGGGTGCTCGTGTGGCAGCTACCGAGCGCGTCCATACGCAAGGTGCGCTGAACCAGACTGCAAACCCCTTGGATATCGCAATCAGCGGAAACGGTTTCTTTCAGATCGCCCTGCCAGATGGCACACAGGCTTATACACGCGATGGAAACTTCACCCGTGATAGCTCCGGTCAGCTCGTAACCCAGGCAGGCTATGTCGTTGCCCCTGGAATCACAATTCCGGTTGAGACGACCAACATTACGATCGGTACCGACGGAAAGATGCAGTTCTTCAGTGGTAACAATCCTAACCCGATTGGGGAAGGGCAGCTGGAACTTGCTATTTTTGCAAACCCCGCCGGTCTGACCTCGATTGGTGGCAATCTGTTCCTTGAGACCACAGCATCGGGTAACCCACAGCAGGGTGCGCCTGGCGCAAATGGAATCGGCACGGTTCGTCAGTACTTCATTGAGGCCTCTAACGTAAACCTGGCGGAAGAGCTGGTATCGATGATCGTTGCGCAGCGTGGCTATGAGATCAACACCCGTGCCATCAGCGCATCGGATGACATGCTCCAGCGTCTGGGGCAGATGTAAGATGAGCCGCCTCGTTAGTCGCTTGCTCCACTCCGCACGCCTGGGGCTGCTTTTCGGCGCTGTGGCGATTGCTGCTGGCTGTGCAACGGTTGAGAAAGACCCGCTGGTGAAGGGTTCCACGAGCGCTCGTCCCGCTAAGGCGGATGCACGACCAACAAATCCTGGAAGTCTGTTCCCTGCGTCTGCTGGTGCCACAGGAAACTTCCGACCACTCTTTGAAGACGCTCGCGCCCGCAATGTCGGCGATATTCTGACGATCGTTCTCAACGAGCGTACAACTGCAAACCGATCCAGTAACGCATCGGCTGAAAAAACATCGACTGCTGAGATCACTGCGGATCTTTCACCGCTGGCTAACCTTGGCAATGTAGTCAAGGGTCTGCCTGGTGCCGGTATCGCTCGTGGGATTGGCCGACGTGCACAGGCCGCTGGCGCATCAGTGAACGGTATTGGCGCTGAGAGCACGGTTGAATTTGAAGGCGCAGGCACAGCGAGTGCCCAGAACGCCTTCACAGGAACGATCACTGCGACGGTTCTCGAAGTGCTGCCCAACGGAAACCTTGTGGTTGCTGGCGAGAAGCAGGTGGCGGTAAGTGCTGAAGAAGAAGTGATTCGTGTCAGCGGAGTCGTTGCACCGGCTGACCTGGTTCGTAACTCCATTACATCTTCCAAGATGGCTGACCTTCGCCTGGAGTATCGCGGCAAGGGGGCGGGTGATTCAGCCCAACAGCCGGGCTGGTTTACCAGCACCTTGATGAAGATCTCTCCCTTCTAACGGATGATTCAGATGAAGACTCCCTCGATGAAATCGATCGCCCGGCTAGTATTCGCTGGGCTTTTGCCTGTTCTGTTGATCGCCCCCGCATCTGCCCAGCGGATTAAGGAAGTGGCGAGCATCGCGGGTGAGCGTTCGAACCAGTTAATTGGCTATGGCTTAGTCGTAGGTCTTGATGGTTCTGGTGACCAGACGACTCAGAGCCCCTTTACCCTTCAGAGTACTTTGTCGATGTTGCAGTCGATGGGTGTTGCGGTTCCCCCAGGAACTTCGGCACAGACCCGAAATATCGCTGCAGTAATGGTGACCGCAGATTTTCCCGCGAACGCAAAGCCCGGCCAGAAGCTTGATCTGACCGTATCGTCAATCGGTAACGCCAAGAGTCTTCGCGGCGGCACGCTGGTGATGACGCCGCTGCGTGGTGCCGATGGACAGATTTATGCGCTTGCCCAGGGCAGCGTCTTCGTGGGTGGCGCTGGTGCGTCTGCTGGAGGTTCCAGTGCGACCGTGAACCACTTGTCGGTGGGCCGTGTCCCGAGCGGTGCAATTGTTGAACGCGCACTTCCTGCTCAGGCGGCTGGTGATTCGCTTCAGTTGGACTTAAACCAGAGCGACTTTTCGATGATGCAAAAGGCAACCGAGGCCATTACCAAGCGCTTCGGCCCTGGCATCGTGACGCCACAGGACTCTCGCACGATGCGCGTGCGTTTACCGGTAGATCCGCTTGAGCGGATTGCCTTTGTCTCTGCGCTAGAGAACCTGCCGATCGAAAGTACGGTGGATCGCGCCAAGGTGGTGATCAACTCTCGTACGGGTTCTGTGGTGATGAACCAGGCAGTGCTTCTATCACCGTCAGCAGTTGCGCACGGTAACCTGACTGTACGGATTCAGAATGAGCCGACAGTTAGCCAGCCTGAGCCCTTTAGCCGTGGTCAGACCTCTGTGGTGAACCAGGCTCAGATTGATGTCAACCAGGGTGGTGCAGAAGGCGGACTGATTCGCGTACCCAGTGGCGCGACACTGGATGAGGTTGTCCGTGCACTAAATCTTCTCGGCGCAAAGCCTGCTGACCTGATGGCCATTCTTCAGGCATTAAAGGCATCGGGTGCTCTGAAGGCGGAGCTCGAGGTTATCTAATGAAGCCGCTCACCGCCTTTAATCCTTGGGATCTCTCTGCCCAGATGGCGCAGGCGTCACGCCTGAAAGCCTCGGGGGATGAGCGTGCGCAGGCGGAAAACGCAGCGCGTGGGTTCGAGAACATCTTGATCCGTAAGTGGATTGAAGTGGCCCGCAAGTCGAGTCTGATCGACAAAGACAGCATGATGGGTAGCTACCAGACACTTGGTGATGACCAGTTAGCCGCGATCGTGACCCAGCAGGGTGGTCTTGGGTTTGTGAAACCCATGGCTGATCAGATGCTCAAGCAGGTTCAGAACCGCCTTGTCGATCCAGCGTCGCTAACTGATCTGCCAAAAATATCCGTAAGTTTTACCGGTGGAAACCGCTAACCGCCCGCAGCGATAGGAACCTAGACCGTGACCTCCTCCATTATGAGTACAGCGCAGTCGGGCCTTCAGGCGGCCCAGGCTGGTCTGCTCGTCACGTCTCAGAACATCACCGGCTCCTCGATCGAGGGCTATAGTCGTCGTAACGCCAATACCGTCATTAATCGAATTGCCCCGAACGGCGTGGGCATCGAGGGCAGCAGCTTCTCGATTGAAGGCTTCACACGAGACTATTCGCGTCTGCTGGAAAATCAACGCCTGACCCAGCAGGGGAAGTCGGCCTATTACGACACCCTGGTTCAGGCGACCGAGATTTTGGACGTAGTGATTGCAGATGACAGTAATTCACTGGCTACCGCAGTCTCTCAGTTTTTCGATTCTGCTGGAACCTTAGTCGGCGCACCAACGAGTGTCGCTTATCGCTCTGACCTGACGCATAAAGCCGATCTGGTTGTGCAGCGAATTGTGGGCATGGCCGAGACGATCAAATCGGTAGAGCAGGACGCCAGAATTTCGCTCAAAACGACGCTTGAGTCAGTCAATACCCTGACCGAGCGGTTAGCGTTGATTAACGCAAAAATCAAAGAAGGGGTCAGCAGTGCTGCGGTATCGCCTGCGCCGGACTACCTAGATGATCGTGACCGTATTCTGATGGAGATGCAGCGATTGGTTGGAGGCCAGAGCCTGATCAACTCGGATGGCACCGCATCGCATTACCTGAACGGGATTCCGATTGTGGAAGGAAGCGTTGGAAATCGTTTCCTCACGACAACGCTAGAAGGTGATCTCGAAAACATTCGTATCCAGTACACGACCTACAAAACGCTGGAGGAACCGGCGATTGGCCAGCGTGCCTACAATCTCACAACGCCTTCAATTGCGACCGACTTTATCTCGGGCGGTGAGGCGGGTGCCTACATCAAGCTGATCAAAGACTTTGTGCCGGATGTCTCCCGTCGCCTTGACGCGGTCGCGATAGGTCTTCTGAAGACAGTCAATCAGATCAGCCCTGACCCGATTTTTGGCTTTAAGGTCGAGACCGGCAAGATTGTTACTAACCCCGAGACTGATGAGTTTTTGACGTCTATTCCCTCGGTGGGTTCGGTCAATGATATCTATACGATCCGCGATCATTTAAATCCCGACAGTTCGACCTATCGCGAGGCACTCTCATTTCTGAGGTCCGGTAACTTTGTTTCCGTTGCGCCGCAGAACGCGAATGACTATCAGATTGAGTCGGATCACGCCTATAAGATCGAAGCGTTGCGTTCCACCTTCAGCGATCCGATTGCCGATATTGTCGCGACCGTGGGTAACACGATTGCCACCTGGACGAACGATAAGGCGGCCAGCACGTCGGTGATGAATGCCTTAAATGACCGTCGAGAATCCATCTCGGGGGTGAATCTGGATGAAGAAGCCGCGAATATGGTCAAGTACCAGCAGCTCTATGCTGCCTCCAGCAAAATGATCCAGACCGGCAACCAACTGTTCGAGACACTGCTCTCGATGATCTCTCGATAGGACTAGCGTCATATGCGAGTGAGCAGCCATCAACTTCTTCAGGCCGGAATTGATTCGATTCAGCAGCAGTCTGTTGAGGCGATGAACTGGCAGCGCCAGATTTCCTCGGGGAAACGCTACAACAAGGCGTCTCAAGGGGCTGTAGCGATTACTCGTGGCGTTGAGATTCAGTTCGATAAGTCTAAGTACAACATGTTGAAGGCTAACCAGGACTTCGTGGCGACACGGATGGCCCTGGCAGATGCCCAGTTGGGCAGCATGGGCGAAGTCATGGCGGATATGCAGCGCATGGCGACCCAGGCCCAGAACCCGGCCATAGGAAAGATTGGTCTACAGAGCCTTGCTCAGGAAGCTCGCGCTGCCTACGATCAGCTGGCCCAGCAGGCAGTCGCCATGGATACCAATGACGAGCGGTACCTGTTGCGCACCACGAATGTGGCAGCACTCGACCCGCCGCGCACGACGATTACGGGTGATGCGATCAGTACGGCGACGGTTGCCGATGATGTGATCTTTGTGAAGTCTGGTAGCTATGAGATCTATGGCTACACCGAGCGCAGAGATGGCGACGACATCATTAAAGAGATGAAGCTTCAGATCGAGGGCAAGGGCCCCGATGGCACAAGCGCAACACACTGGATTGGTCGCTATAACAATGGGCTTTTGACATTCGATCAAGAGCCGGATGCATTCTTTAACCTGCGGTTTGACATCACGGGCGAGCCAGACGCATCAACAGTCATCGATCTTGAGGCAAACCCGGTTACCGTTCGTCTAGACCCAACGTCGCGTCTGCATGGTAATGGCCGCTACGCCATTGAGCTTAGCCGCGGTGATGACTTCACCAATGGGCATTTTGAGACGGCTGGAATCGCTGTTGAAGGCACGACCGCTACGGCTCTTGGTTGGACAGGTAGCCTGGCAGCTACGAATGTCTCTGCCGGTAGCTTCAAGATGGAGTTCTCGACGGAGATACCGGTCGAGGACCAAGGCTATTCCCTATCGCTGGTATCTACAGGGATTACTGCAACTGGTGCGGTTGTTGGCCCGACCGTCACTTCTGCTGAATCGGTTTACCTGAAGCAGGGCGACCAGATCAACTTTAAGTGGGCAGGGCAGGTTAACGCTGGTGCGGCGGTTCAACTCAATGCAAAAGCTTATCTAGTTAATTTAGACACTGGCGATGAGATTTTATTGAGCCCGAGTCTTACAACTAACTCGGTGACGCCATCTTGGTCGACGGTTTCTGCGACGATCAATAGCCAGGCAAATGCAGCGCTCAGAGATGGCAATTACACCCTTCGTTTTGAGTCGGGCGCCACTGCAGCGAGCTATCCAAGCGTAGGCGGTGATACAACAACGCTATTTATCGACGACGTCAAAACCGTCATCAACTCCGAGCGTGACGTCACCAAGGCGACGCTCACCTATGACGGCGAGCCGATCAAGACGATTACCAAGAGCTCGGGCGTCAACTACGACGAGTCGCTTGAGCTGACCACGTTGGACTTCGGCTCATCGTCCGCGTCGCCTGCTGGTTTTTACGACTTAAAGCTCACGTTGACCGGTGACCCAGCAAACCTGCGGTCAAAGGACGATATCCGCTTCCGGGTCGACGCCAAGGTCAAGCAGATCGAGATTGAGCCCGGTATCTGGGTGCCAGAGGGCATCAGTTTCCGGGAGGCACTGGGAAATACGACTGCCAAATCCCGCGATGTCCTGGCGGACACGCTGGCCTTCGTGGAATCCCTAGAGCGGGCAGCAGTTTCGGGGACACTCGAATCGGATTTTGGGGGCAAAATCAGTAATCTGCGGTCTGCCGCGGACCAGGTGCTCCAGTATCAGGTGCGCGCCGGGGTCATCGGTGCTCAGGTCGACGCTGCGAAAGCCGCGTTGGAGACTAAGGCAACCGAGCTCGAAGCATTTCGGTCACGGTTGTTGGATACCGATATTGCAGAGGCATCGGCTGGACTGGTGAGGACGCAGACGTTGTTGGAGGCGGCGCGATCAATCTTCGCGCGGCTGGAATCATCCAATTTATTTCAGCGGTTAATGTAGTGCCCGCCTGAGCGCGGTCAAAGAAGAAAAAGGACAGAACCATGACGTGGCTAGTTGGTGTGATTATCGGTCTAGGGTGTGCGCTCTTGGGCTACTCGCTGCACGGCGGAAACATCTTCGTTCTTTGGCAGCCGACCGAGGTGCTTAGTATTGTGGGGCTCGGTATTGGCTACATGATTTCGAGTAACTCCGGTCGAAACCTCAAGGCCACCTTCGCAGCGCTCCCGCGCGCGTTTAAAGCACCTGCCGCGAATAAGCGTAAGTGCCTGGATCTGCTCTGTCTGATGTTTGAGATTCTGCAAAAGATTCGCCGTGACGGTCTGATGTCGCTCGAAGCAGATATCGAAGAGCCCGAAGCTAGCACGCTGTTCGAGAAATATCCGAGCATCGTCAAGGATCACCACCTGACAGAGTTCATCTGTGACTACCTGCGCATGATGCTTGGCGGTTCATTGAATATTCAGCAGGTGGAAGCCCTGATGGAACAGGAACTTGAGACGCATCACCAAGAGGCCCACGTGCCCGTGACGATTGTCTCCAAGATGGCTGACGCGTTTCCTGCCTTCGGTATTGTGGCGGCGGTGATGGGCGTGGTGATGGTGATGGGATCGATTGGTCTGCCTCCTGCCGAACTTGGAAAGCTGATTGGTGCGGCGCTGGTGGGAACCTTCCTGGGTATTTTGATGAGTTACTCAGTCGTGGGTCCGATCGCCAGTGCACTTGAGCAGAACGAGGAAGTGGACGGCAAGACATTCTTGGCGGTCAAGGCGGTGTTGCTCGCCAGCTTAAACGGATTCCCCCCTCAGGCGGCGGTTGAGTTTGGTCGTAAGGTGCTCTTCTCGGATATGCGCCCCAGTTTCAAAGAGCTGGACGAAGAGACTAAAGCGGTCAAGGGCAAGTAATTCTGCGAACGAAACGGACTATTGAAAGAGATTAATCGTGGCAGAAAAGAAGGCTCCTGAGCCAATAATCGTCAAACGGGTCAAGAAGGTCGTCGGTGGACACGGCGGTGGTGTCTGGAAGATCGCCTACGCTGACTTCGTGACTGCGATGATGGCTTTCTTCCTGCTGATGTGGGTGCTGGGTTCAACCACGAGTGGTGATTTGGCCGGTATTTCGGCTTACTTTCAGAATCCGTTGCGTCTGACGCTGGAAGGCGGACAGGGTTCAGGCGATCAGAACTCAATTATCAAAGGTGGTGGCCCACAGATCTTCCGTACGCAGGGTGTCGAGGCGAATGCCGATGCGGATACCGCCCAGCGCCGGATCAGCGACTCGCGGATTGAGGAAGATGAGCGCCTTCGTCTGAATGTCCAGGCGATGC
>JACCDI010503616.1_pt1 | contig 18689 bp, 20 predicted proteins | sample 7442791 | NCBI WGS metagenome assembly JACCDI01 (sample SAMN15323434, study PRJNA562643) | freshwater metagenome | isolation source: river surface water | place: USA:Blue River Watershed | collected 2017-08-15
AGCCGCCGGCGCCCAGGGCCAGCTGCAGCAGACCCGACAGCACCGCCAGCCAGATGGCCAGTTGCACCCACATCACGCTGCCGGGCTCGGCCATGCCCGAGAGCGAGGCGCTCACCAGCAGGCACGTCAGGGCGGTGGGGCCGACCGAGATCCGTGTCGAGCCGCCCCAGAGGGCGCCCACCAGCGCGGGCAGCACGGCGGCATACAGCCCGGTGACCAGCGGCATGCCCGCCAGCGCCGCATACGCCACCGATTGCGGGATCAGCAGCAGCGCCACCGTCAGGCCCGCCATCGCGTCCTGGCGCAGCAGGTCCGGCGTCAGGCGGGGCCAGTTCAGGAAGGGCAGCCAGCGCTGCCAGGAAAACCGCTTCATGGGCGTCGATTGTGAAGCATGGGCAGCCTCCGCCGGTGCCCGGGCTCAGCGTTGCGGCATGTCCTTGACCGAATAGCCCAGGCTGATGGTGGCGTCTTGCGGAATGGGTGGCATGGTCGCGTTCCAGGCTTCCCATTGCGCACGCAGGGCCTGCAGGCGCGCGGGTTCGCGATGCGCCAGGTTGGCGCGCTCGCGTTCATCGGCCGGGATGTTGAAGAGGTAGTCGTTTCCATCCACCCGCAGGTATTTCCAGTCGCCCAGGCGCAGGGCCCGCTGGCCCCGGTGGTTCATGCGCCAGTGCAGCGGGCGCTCGAACGTCTGCCCCGGTTGGCGCAGGACGCCAGCCAGCGAAACACCATCGAGCGGACAGGTCGGATCGGCATGGGCGCCCCCCAACTCGATCATCGTGGCCGACCAGTCCATGGTCATGCAGTGCTGCGTGCTCGTGCCGCCCGGGGCGATCACGGCAGGCCAGTGAGCGATCCAGGGCACACGGATGCCGCCCTCGGTCAGGTCCATCTTGCCGCCCACCAGCGGCCAGTTGTCGGAAAAGCGCTCACCGCCGTTGTCGCTGGTGAAGACGATGAGCGTGTTGTCCAGCTGGCCGGTCTCGCGCAGGGCCTCGACCACCCAGCCGATGCCTTCGTCCATGTGGTGGATCATGCGGCGGTAGGTGTGGATGTTGCCGCCGTGCAGGTGAAACAGGTTGTCTTTCACCTGTGCGGCCAGCGCGTGGTCCTCGCGCGTTTCCCACGGCCAGTGCGGGGCGGCGTAGTGCAGGCTCAAAAAGAAGGGCTGGCCTTGCGCGGCGCCCGGGGCCATGCGCTTGACGTAATCGACCGCCCGATGCGAGAGCAGGTCGGTCAGATAGCCTTCTTCGTGCTGCTCTTCATCGCCCGCATACAGGTCGTGTGTGCCGTTGTTGCTGGCGTGGCTGAAGTAGTCCACACCGCCGGACATCGGGCCGAAAAATTCCTCGTAGCCGGAGCGCAAGGGCCCGAAGGCGGGCGGGTAACCCAGGTGCCATTTGCCGATCAGCGCGGTCCGATAACCGGCCTGGCGCAGCAGCGAGGGCAGGGTGGGGTGTTCGGGCGGCAAACCCAGGGTCGTGCTGCCCTTGCTTTTGCTGTTGATGGGCTCTTCGGCCGCGCCACGCAGGCGGTACTGGTAGCGCGCGGTCATCAAGCCAAAGCGTGTGGGTGAACACACGGGCGAATTGGCATAGCCCTGTGTGAATTGGAGGCCGTTGGCGGCCAGTGCATCCAGCACGGGTGAGACCGGGCCGAAGCTGGCGTCGCGTCCGCCGTAGCAGCCGAGGTCGGCATAGCCGAGGTCGTCGGCCACGATGAAAACGATGTTGGGGCGTGCAGGGGTCATGGTGGCGAAGCTCAGTCGACTTTCATGCCGGTGGCGCGGATGACCCGTCCGTACTGGTCATGCAGTTTGCCCAGCCGGCTCTGCGCTTCGCGCCCGCTCAGTCCCAGGTAGGTCATGTCCAGTTGTTTGAGGCGGGCTTGAAGATCGGGGCTTTGCATCACCGCCAAGATGGCCTGGCTGAGTTGTTGCATCAGGGGCTCGGGCGTGTTGCCCGGGGCCATGACCACGTAATGGACTTCGGACTGCAAGTCCGCCAGACCGATCTCGGCCACCGTGGGCACCTCGGGCGCCAGCACCGAGCGCTTGGCACTGGTCACAGCCAGCGCCGTGATCTTGCCCGCCTTGACCTGCGGCAGCATGCCTGGCGTGGCCAGCGTGCCACCGTGCACTTCGCCCGAAACCACGGCCATCACGGCCGGCGAGTTGCCCCGGTAGGGCACATGGATCAAGCGCGTGGCGGCACCGATGTTGACCATATTGACCCACAAATGGCCCGGCGAGCCGTTGCCGCCGGAGCTGAAGTTGAGCGATTCGCTGCGGGCCTTGCGCAAAAATTCTTGCGCGTTGCGGATGCCGGTGCCCGGATGCACCCCCAGCATCAGGCCCGAACTCGACAAGACGGCGACCGGCTTGAGGTCGCTGTCCTTGAAGGGCATGCTGGGGTAGATGTGCGGGTTCACCGTGTGGGTGGTGTCGATGCCCCAAAGCAGGGTGTGGCCATCGGGCGCGGACTTGGCCACCGCGTCAGCCCCCACATTGCCGGCGGCGCCGGGCCTGTTTTCCACCACAAAGGGCTGGTTGAACTGTTTTTGCAGCGCATCGCTGACCGCTCGGGCCAGGATGTCCGAAGGACCACCGGGGGGGAAGCTGTTGACAAAGCGCACGGGTTTGCTCGGCCAGGCGGGGCTTTGGGCCACGCTGGCGGCAGACAGGCAGAGGGTCAGTGCGGCGATCAGGCCAGCACGGCGGCTGAAGGGTTGGAACATTCGGGGACTCCTGAGGTGCGTCAGTCCAGTTGTACGCCGGTCGCCTTGATCGGTTTTTCCCAACGGGCGAGGTCGGCTCTTTGCGCGGCCGCCAGCTCGGCCGAATTCGAGCCGATGGGCTCGTAGCCCAGCTTGACGAGCTTGTCCTTGAGGCTGGGGTCGCGCACGATCTTCATCATGGCTTTTTCCAGGCGCGCGAGCGCCTCGCCACTCAGGCCTGCCGGGCCGTACATGGCAAACCAGGCGGTGGCCTCCATGTTCACGCCCGCTTCCCTGAGGGTGGGCACTTCGGGCACCTGGGTGTCGCGTTTGCTGCCCGTCACCGCGATGATGCGGGCCTTGCCACTGTGGTGCAGTTCTGCGGTTTCGCTGACCACGTCGAACTTGTAGTCGATGTGGCCACCCAGCAGGGCATTGTTGGCCGGGGCGCCGCCCTGAAAGGGCACATGGTTGAGCTGGATGCCCGAGGATTGCTCCATCAGCACGCCCATGAAATGCGGCAGGGTGCCCGAGCCCGGTGTGCCGTAGCTGCTGGCGCCGGGGTTGGCGCGGGCCTTGGCGATCATCTCGGCCACGCTTTTGGCGCCCGAGGCGGGGCCCGCGACCACCCCAAATTGGAAGCGGGCGATCTGCGACACCGGCGTGAAGTCCTTGACGGCGTCGTAGTCGAGCTTTTTGTAGACATGCGGGAACAACACCATCGGGCCGCTGGGCAGCACGATCACGGTCTGCCCGTCGGGCTTGGCGTTTTTCACCATGTTCAGGGCAATCCGCCCACCCGCGCCGGGCTTGTTGTCGACCACGATGGGGCTGAAGTCCTCGCGCAGGGCATCGGCCACCAGCCTGGCCAGCACATCGGCCGAGCCACCGGGCGGAAAGCCCACCAGGATCTTCAGGGGGGGCTTGCCTTGGGCGTGGGCGGCAGCGGCGCCGAGCAAAAGCAGGGCGGTGGTCAGCAGTCGGCGGGAGAGGGGGGCCATGGGGTGTCTCCTCGGGGGGCAAAGGGGGAATCGCTGCAAGAATGTAGGATGGCCGACCATGATTGATCTAATCAACCATCCCCCCGGAAAACCCTGATGTCCAGCCCTGCGGACCCCGCTGCCCCCACCCCTTCTGAACGACTGGGCTCGGTGGAAGACATGCTGCTCTATCGCCTGAGTCACCTGACCGGGTCTGCCGGGGCCATGGTGGTGCGGCTGTGTGAAGGCGGTTACGGCATCACCCGCCGTGAATGGGGGGTGCTGGCACAGCTGCATGGCCAGCCGCAGGGCGTCTTGCCCTCGGCGCTGGCCGAACGCATGCAGCGTGACCGGGCCCGCACTTCGCGCGCCTTGAGTGCCCTGCAGGCCAAGGGCCTGGTGCAGCGCGTGGTCTTGCCCCACGATCGGCGCAGTGTGCGGGTCAGCCTGACCGCGGCGGGCCAGGCCCTCTACGAAGAGCTGATGCCCCAGGTCCATGCCATCAATGCCCGGATTCTGGAGGTGCTCGATGCGGCCCAGAAAGAAGCGCTCGATGTCATTCTGGAAGCGCTGCGGCAGCAGGCGCGCCGACTGCTCACCGAAATGGACCCTCAGTTGCCCAAGGCCGACCGGCGAAGGGGCGGGCGCAAGCCGGCTTCCAGCGTGTAGGGCGGGTCGCGCCGTGGCAGCGTCCGGGTCCTTTGGGCCAGGGTGCTTCAGACGCGGCCTGTGTCGCGGCTGCCGCAGACCGGGCAGGCCGGGTCGCGCCCAATGCGGATGTCGGTCCACGCGAGTGCCCGGCCATCGAGCATCAGCAAGCGGCCGGCGAGTTGCGAGCCCATGCCACTGAGGATCTTGAGCGCCTCGGCCGCCTGCACCGTGCCGATGATGCCCACCAGCGGCGCGAACACGCCCAGCGTGGCGCAGCGGGTTTCTTCGGGCATCTGGTCGGGCGGGAACAGGCAGGCGTAGCAAGGGGCCTCGGCCTGGCGGGTGTCATAAACCGAGACCTGGCCGTCCATGCGGATGGCCGCGCCCGAGACCAGGGGCTTGCGGTGGTGCACGCAGGCGGCATTCACCGCCTGGCGGGTGGCGAAGTTGTCGGTGCAATCGATCACCACATCGGCCTGGGCCACCAGCCGCTCCAGCAACGCGGCATCGGCGCGCTGGCTCACCACTTCGACCACCGGGTCGGGGTTGATGTGGGCAATCGCGGTGCGCACCGACTCGGCCTTGGGCTGGCCCACGCGGTCCAGGGTGTGGGCGATCTGTCGCTGCAGGTTGGTGGCGTCCACCGTGTCGTGGTCGACCACGGTGATGCGGCCCACGCCCGCGCTGCCCAGGTACAGGGCCACCGGCGAGCCGAGCCCGCCGGCGCCGATGACCAAGGCATGCGAGGCCAGCAGCCGCTCTTGTCCTTCGATGCCCAGCTCTTCGAGCAGGATGTGGCGCGAGTAGCGCAGCAGTTGCGTGTCGTCCATGCCCGGGCTCAAAACGCCGTTCAGTTCTTGCCTTTGGGTTCGACTTTGCGCTCGGCCACGGTGGTGCTGGCCTTGACGGGCAGCCCCTTGAGCTGGTTGAGGGCCTGCTGCAGCTGGAAGTCCTTGTCCGAGCCGAACTCGGGCAGGCGGCGTTCGGCCACGGGTTTCCTCGATTCCTCTTCGAGCTTCTTGATGGCTTCCTCGCGGGCCTTCTCGCGCTCGGGGTCTTTCTTTTCCTCTTCGCGCCCGTTCGAGAGGTGTTTCTGCAGATCGGCCTCGCGGGTGCGCAGGGCGGCGAACACATTGCCTTCGGCGGTCTCGTCGAGCATCACGTCGGGCACGATGCCCGTGGCCTGGATGCTGCGTCCGCTCGGGGTGTAGTAGCGTGCTGTGGTGATCTTGAGCGCCGTGTCCGGCCCCAGCTGGCGCACGGTCTGCACCGAGCCTTTGCCAAACGTCTGGCTGCCCATGAGGGTGGCGCGCTTGTGGTCCTGCAGGGCGCCGGCCACGATCTCGCTGGCCGAGGCCGAACCTTCGTTGACCAGCACCACCAGGGGCACGCGCTTGAGCGCGCCGTTGGTGGCCTGGGTGAGCCGGCCGATCGGGTCGTTGTTGGCGTTGCGGCGCCAGAACTGGGGGGCCGCCCGGTAGGTGAACTTGCTCTCTTCGAGCTGGCCGTTGGTGGAGACCACCGTCACGTTCTCGGGCAGGAAGGCGGCCGACAGGGCCACGGCCGCATCCAGCAGGCCGCCCGGGTCGTTGCGCAGGTCGAGCACCAGGCCCTTGAGGGCCGGGTCCTGCTTGTAGAGTTCTTCGAGCTTGCGGGCGAAATCCTCGACCGTGCGTTCCTGGAACTGCGACACGCGGATCCAGGCGTAGCCGGGCTCCACCATGCGGGACTTGACCGACTGGGTCTTGATTTCCTCGCGGATGATGGTCACCGGGAACGTGCGGTTCTCGTCCTTGCGGAAGATGGTCAGCACCACCCGGGTCCGGGGTTCGCCGCGCATCCGCTTGACGGCATCGCTGAGCGACAGGCCCTTGACGGCGGTGTCGTCGATCTTGGTGATCAGGTCGTTGGTCTTGAGGCCGGCACGGTCGGCCGGCGAGCCTTCGATGGGCGAGACGATCTTGACCAGGCCGTCTTCCTGGGTGATCTCGATGCCCACCCCGACAAAACGGCCACTGGTGCCTTCGGAGAATTCCTTGAAGCTTTTCTTGTCAAAGTACTGCGAGTGCGGGTCCAGGCTGGAGACCATGCCCGAGATGGCTTCGGTGATGAGCTTTTTCTCGTCCACCGGTTCGACATAGTCGCTCTTGACCATGCTGAAGACGGCCGCGAGCTGCTGCAGTTCTTCCAGGGGCAGCGGCGCAATGTTGCCGCGCGCCACCGTCTGCAGCGATACGGTGGTCAGTGCCCCGGCCAGCGCGCCCACGCCGACCCAGCCGACGATCTTCAGTTTGTGTGCCATCTTGCCCATGTGAATCCGGTTCTTTCAACAGAGCCAATATACACCCGGGGGCCGTTTTTGACCGGGCGCTGCCGCGCTATGGCCACAGGCCCTCAGGCCTTGCCCTGGCTGGCCACGGCCGCGGCGGCGCGGGCGGCCGCTTCGGCGTCGCCCAGGTAGTAGTGGCGGATCGGCTTGAGCTGGGCGTCCAGCTCGTAGACCAGCGGAATGCCGTTGGGGATGTTCAGGCCGACGATGTCCTGGTCGGAGATCCCGTCGAGGTACTTGATCAGGGCGCGGATCGAGTTGCCGTGGGCGGCGATCAGCACGCGCTTGCCGCTCTGGATGGCGGGGGCGATGCTGTCGTTCCAGGCAGGCAGCACGCGGGCGACCGTGTCCTTGAGGCACTCGGTCAGGGGAACCACCGCCGCGTTGGGGTAGCGCCGGTCGTTTTTCTCGCAGCGGGGGTCGCTGGCCTCGAGGGCCGGTGGCGGGGTGTCGTAGCTGCGGCGCCAGATCAGCACCTGCTCGTCGCCGTACTGCTTGGCCATGTCGGCCTTGTTCAGGCCCTGCAGGGCGCCGTAGTGGCGCTCGTTCAGGCGGTAGTCCTTGATGACCGGCAGCCAGGTGCGGTCCATCTCGTCCAGGGTCAGCCACAGGGTGCGGATGGCGCGCTTGAGCACCGAGGTGAAGCACAGGTCAAAGTCCCAGCCTTCGGCCTTGAGCAACTGCCCGGCCGACATGGCCTGCTGCACGCCCACGGGGGTGAGGTCGACATCGGTCCAGCCGGTGAAGCGGTTCTCAAGGTTCCAGGTGGATTCACCGTGGCGGATCAGGACGAGTTTGTACATGGGCAGAAGTCTCAAGGGATGTGGAAAAACAGGGAGATTGCCGACATTTTAGAATTCGGCCTCAACGGCTCCTTGGCGGGAGCCCCTTTTTTGAGCTGAACAAGGAACCCCGTGAGCTTTCTGACCGAGAACTGGATGCTGATCCTGGTGGCGTTGACGTCGGGCGCTGCCCTGCTCTTGCCCACGCTGATGCAAGGCAAAGGCCTGACCCCGGCCGAAGCGGTGATGTTGATGAACCGCGAAAAGGCGGTGGTGATCGACGTGTGCGAGCCCGGCGAATTCGCTGCCGGCCACATCGCCGGCGCACGCAATGTGCCGCTGAGCCAGCTCGAGAGCCAGCTCGCGGGCGTCGTCAAGAACAAGACCACCCCCGTGATCCTGGTCTGCCAGGCCGGCTCGCGCTCGGGCCGTGCCCAGGCCGTGGCCCGCAAGCTCGGCTACGACAAGGCCCAGAGCCTGGCCGGTGGCCTCAAGGCCTGGCGCGAGGCCAGCATGCCGCTGTCCAAGGCCTGAGCGCAGCAGGAGCACACCATGCAAGCCGTCAAGATGTACACCACTGCCGTCTGCCCTTATTGCGTGCGGGCCAAGCAGATCCTCAAGGCCAAAGGGGTCGAACAGATCGAGGAAATCCGTGTCGACACCGCGCCCGACCAGCGCCAGCACATGATGGAGATCACCGGGCGCCGCACGGTGCCGCAGATCTTCATTGGCGACACCCATGTGGGCGGCTGCGACGACCTGATGGCGCTGGACGCCAAGGGCGGCCTGATGCCCCTGCTGCAAGGCGCCTGAGCCCTGCCGGCCCGGGTTTTCCCGGTCTGCACATCGCGCATAATCCGCCTAGCCAACGGCCCTCCGGGGCCGTCGCTTTTGTGGGGGCTTGGTTGTTGACCGACCCGCACACCGATCCGTTTTCTGAAAGCCAGCCATGTCCGACAACGCCACCGAGCAAGCCACCCCCGTCTTCCAGATCCAGCGCGTCTACCTCAAAGAAGCGTCCCTGGAGCAACCCAATTCCCCGGCCATCCTGCTCGAGCAGCAGCAGCCGACCGTCGACATCCAGCTGGGCGTGGAAGCCACGCCGGTGGCCGAAGGTGTCTACGAGGTGGCCGTGGCCGCCACCGTGCACACCAAGATCGGTGACAAGACCGTGTTCCTGGCCGAGTGCAAGCAGGGCGGCATCTTTGAAATCCGCCATCTGCCCGAAGACCAGATGGGCCCGATCATGGGCATCGCCTGCCCGCAGATCGTCTACCCCTACCTGCGTGGCAACGTCGCCGACCTGATCACCCGCGCCGGTTTTCCTCCGGTGCATCTGGCCGAGATCAACTTCCAGGCCATGTACGAGCAGCAGCAGGCCGGGGCCGCTGCCCAGTAAACGCTCTGGGTGGCCGTGAGCCCGCGCATCACCTTCATCGGTGCCGGTGCCTGGGGCACGGCCCTCGCCATCGCCGCCTGCCGCCTGCCGGGCGAGCGGCAGGTCCGCCTGCATGTGCGTGACCCGCAGCAGGCAGCGGCCATCCAACGCGAGCGCGTCAATGCGCATTACCTGCCGGGCCTGGCGCTGCCAGATGCGCTGCAGGTGCTCGATGGCCCGCTGGCCACACTCACCAACCAGGCGCAGCCCGATGAGCTGTTCATCGTGGCCACCCCGATGGCCGGCTTGCGCCAGACCCTGTCGGCGCTGGCCGGTGTGCCGTCCTCGGTGGCCTGGCTGTGCAAGGGCTTTGAAGCGGCCACCCGCCTGATGCCCCACGAGGTGCAAGCCGAAGTGGCCCCCCGACTGCGCGCGGGCGCCCTCAGTGGCCCCAGCTTTGCGCAGGAAGTCGCGCTGGGGCAACCGGCGGCGCTGGTGGCGGCCAGCCGCCACGCCAGTGTGCGCGAGGCCCTGGTGCAGGCCTTCCATGGTCCGGCGCTGCGCATCTACGCCAACGAAGACATCGTGGGCGTGGAGGTGGGCGGTGCCGTCAAAAACGTGCTGGCGATCGCCACGGGCCTGTGCGACGGCCTGTCCCTGGGGCTCAATGCGCGTGCCGCCCTGATCACCCGGGGCTTGGCCGAAATGACCCGCCTGGGCCTGGCCTTGGGGGCCAAGTCGGACACCTTCATGGGTTTGTCGGGCTTGGGTGACCTGGTGCTGACCGCCACCGGCGACCTCAGCCGCAACCGCAAGGTGGGCTTGCTGCTGGCGCAGGGCCTGACCCTGGCGCAGGCGGTCGAGTCGCTGGGCCATGTGGCCGAAGGCGTTTACAGCGCCCGCACCGTGCACCAGCGCGCGCAGGCGCTGGGGGTGGACATGCCGATCACCGCCGCGGTGGTGGCCCTGCTCGAAGGCACGCTCCAGACCCGCGAGGTGGTGCAGGCGCTCATGGGCCGCGGTCCGCGCGGCGAGTCGCTCTGATCAGTGGCCGAGTCCGCTGCCCGCGGCCATCGCCGGGCGCTGGATCAATTCGATTTTGTAGCCGTCGGGATCGGTGACGAAGGCAATGACCGTGCTGCCGCCCTTGACCGGACCGGCTTCACGCGTGACTTTGCCGCCGTTGGCGCGGATGGTTTCGCAGGCGGCGTAGGCATCGGCCACGCCGATCGCGATGTGCCCGTAGGCGGTGCCAATCTCGTAACTGTCCACGCCCCAGTTGTAGGTCAGCTCGATCTCGGCCTGGCCGGGGTTGCCGCCCTCAAAGCCCAGAAAGGCCAGCGAGTACTTGTACTCGGGGTTCTCGGAGGTGCGCAGCAGCTGCATGCCCAGCACCCGGGTGTAGAAGTCGATCGAGCGCTGCAGGTCGCCCACGCGCAACATGGTGTGAAGGAGTCTCATGCTGTCGATTGTGTCGCAAGCGCAAAGACCCGTCAGGCCACAGTGGCGCGCCAGGCGGCGATGAAGGCTTGTGCGGCCTGCGCGGTCTGCTCGGCCGAGCGCCCGGGCCGGTAGAGGGCCGAGCCGATGCCAAAGCCGCTGGCGCCGGCCTGGCGGTAAGCGGTCATGTTGTCGGGCGTGATGCCGCCCACGGGCAGCAAGGGCACGCTCGGCGGCAGCACCGCGCGCAGGGCCTTGACCACAGGGGGGCCGATCATTTCGGCGGGAAAGAGTTTGAGCGCGTGGGCCCCGGCACGCAGCGCGGCCAAGGCCTCGCTGGGCGTGGCCACCCCGGGCACGCAGGCCAGGCCCAGGCGCAGGGCCTCGTGCACCACCTCCCCATCGAAGTGCGGCGAAATGATCAGGCGGCCGCCGGCGGCCTGCACATTGCGCACATCGGCCGCGCGCATCACCGTGCCGGCGCCAATGAGCTGTTCGGGGTGCTGTGCGGCCAGCGCGGCAATGCTGTCCAGTGGCTGGGGTGAATTGAGCGGCACCTCCAGCAGGCCGAAGCCGGCTTGTGTGAGGGCCTGGCCGATGGCCGGGGCTTCGGCCGGGGTCAGGCCGCGCAGGATGGCGACCAGGGGCAGCTGCTGCAGGCAGGCGTGGAGGTGTTCGGCAGGGGTCGTGTTCATGGTGTCAGAGGTGTTGGGCCAGGGCCTGGTGGCCGGCCCAGGTGGCTTCGTCGCCCAGGCTGCGGGCGCTGCAGCCGAGCGTTTGCAAGGCGCAGGCGTAGCGGGCCGTCAGCGTGTTGCTGCCGACCAGCAGCAGGGCGTCGCCCGCCTGCGGCCGCATGGCGCGCAGTTCCTCGCCGATCAGCAGGCCGGACAAAAAGCTCGGGTGTTGCGCGGGGGGCAGGGTGTCAAACAGCGCCAGGGTGCGGGTGGCGAAGATGCTCGAGAGCACGCTGGGGCTGTGCTGGGCCAGCCGCACCGCCTCGCAGAAGGTGGCTTCGTGCCAGGGCGCGTCCGGCGGCAGGGTGCGCGCCAGGATGGAGTGCTGCCCCAGCAGGGCATAGACCTCGCCGGTCATGAAGCTGCGAAACTGCGTCACCCGGCCCTGCCGCACCTGGGCCCATTTGCTGTGGGTGCCGGGCAGCACCACGGTGGCCTCGTCCAGCCCAGCCAGCGACAGGGCGCCGAAGATCTGGATTTCTTCCCCGCGCATCACATCGTGCTGCGCAATGGCCAAGCCCGGCGGCAGGCCCTCGCGGTGCTGCACCGACAGGCCGGGCACGATGGCCATGCGGTCGGCTTGCAGCCACAGCAGGTGCCGGCCGAGCTCCTCAAAGCCGGCGGGGCAGGGGCAGTAGGGCGCTTCGCGCCAGCCCTGCCGGCTGCCCACCATGCCCGAGAGCAGGCACAGGGCTTGTGGGCTTTGCCGCAGCCAGTCGCCAAAGCAGACCTCCAGGACCTCGGCAAAGCCGTCGGCTGGCACCGTCAGGATGCCGCGCGGAAACTGGCGCTGGTCCAGCGGCCGACCCTGCACGTCCAGCTGCGCGCCGCGCAGCGAGGAGGTGCCCCAGTCGATGGCGATCAGCGGACGACGCAGCGGCGCGTTCATGCCTGCAGCAGGGCCTGCACGGCCTCTGGGGTGGGCAAGGGGTCGACCGCCCCATGCCGCTGCACCGACAGGGCCGCTGCGGCATTGGCGTAGCGCGCGGCCTGGGCCAAACCCTCGCCCCGGCACAGGCGGGCCAGCAGGTTGCCGGCAAAGCAGTCGCCGGCCCCGGTGGCATCGACCGCCTGCGCCGGCATCGGGGGCAGGTCGCTGCGCTGCTGCCCATCGCTCACCAGCGCGCCCTCGGCGCCGAGCTTGAGCACCACCTGTCGCGCGCCCTGCGCGTGGCTCCAGTCGAGCAGCGCATCGGGGCTGTGCAGGCCGGTCAGCGCGCTCAGCTCATCCAGGCTGGGCAGGAACAGGTCGCACAAGCGCACCGCCTCGGCGATGCAGGCGCGGGCCCGCGCGGGCGACCACAGCGACAGGCGCAGGTTGGCATCGAAGGCGATGCGGGTGCCGCGCTCGTGCGCCGCCTGCATGGCGGCAAATCCAGTGTCGCAGGCCGAAGGGGAGATGGCCAGCGAGATGCCCGAGAGGTGCAGCCAGCGGCTTTGCCCGATGAGATGGGACCAGTGGGTCTGCACATCGGCCGGCTGCATGCGGCTGGCGGCCGAACCCGCGCGGGCGTAGCTGAAGTGGTGGCCATCCGGGCCGTGGCTGACGAAGTAGACGCCGCTGGGCGCCTGCGCGTCCAGCACGATGCCCGAGGTGTCCACGCCCTCGCGCTGCCACAGCCGCATGAGCAGCTGGCCCCAGTGGTCCTGGCCGATCCGGCTCAGGTAGGCCACGCGCGCGCCGGCACGCGCCGCGGCAATGGCCGCATTGCTGGTGTCGCCGCCATAGCCCTGCAGATACAGGGGAGGCTCCGACTGCGTCTGGTTGAATTCGAGCATGGCCTCGCCCAGGGCCACCACGTCCAGGGTTTTTTCGCTGTCGGCCGTCATAGGACAATGCCCTTCCACGGTGGATTCAAAGGAGACCTCCTGCATGGCATTCGCACTCGATCATCGGCTCAAGTCGTTCCCGATTGTGGCCGATGCCACCACCGCTGAAGACATTGGCGCTCGGCACTGGCATGTGCTTGACGATGTGATGGCTTACCCGCTGGCCACCTTGCGCACCTCGGCATTGCGGCACAACCTGGCCTGGATGCAGGACTGGGCGCGCCGCAAGGGCGTGCAGCTGGCCCCGCACGGCAAGACCACCCTCTCGCCAGAGCTGTTTCGCATGCAATTGCAGGCCGGGGCCTGGGGCATGACGGTGGCCAATGTGCACCAGCTGCAGCTGGCGCTGGCGGCCGGAGCGCAGCGCTGCATCATTGCCAACCAGGTGCTCTGCGATGCCGATCTGGACGGGCTGGACGCGCTCTTGGCCCGCCATGCCCCTGCCCGTGTCTGGTTCCTGGTCGATTCGCTGGCGCAGCTGGCCATGCTCGAGGACTGGGCGCGCCGCCGCGCCAGCGCACGCCGTTTTGATGTCCTGCTGGAGCTGGGTACGCCGGGCTTTCGCACCGGTTGCCGCAGCCACGAGGAGGCCCTGGCCCTGGCCCAGGCCCTGGCCGCATCGCCGGTGGTGCGCCTGGGCGGGGTGGAGTGTTACGAAGGTGGTCTGGCGCAATGCGACAGCGACCAGGACAGCGCGGCCGTCAGTGCCCTGGTGCGGCGTGTGCGTGCCGTGGTGCAGGACATCGATGCCCAAGGCCTGTGGGGGGACGAGCAATTGCTGCTGACCGCGGGGGGCTCGGCGATTTTTGACCTGGTCATCCCGCTCTTGACCGGCTACCCCCTGCGCCGCCCGGTGCAAGGGGTGCTGCGTTCGGGCTGCTACCTCACCCACGACCACGGCCGCTATGCGGGCTTTTTGCGTCTGGTCGAACAGCGCGAAGGCCTGCCGGCTTCTTTGCAGCCGGCCATCGAAATCTGGGCGATGGTGCAGTCGGTGCCCGAGCCTGGCCTGGCCTTGCTGAGCGCCGGCCGGCGCGATGTGTCGTTTGACCAGCGCATGCCGCTGCCGGTGCGCTGGGCGGCACGCGGCAGCCGCGCCATCCAGACCGCGCCTGCGCACTGGCAGGTGCATGCCCTGAGCGACCAGCATGCGCACATGCGCTTTGACCCGGCGGACCAGGGGCCGCAGGTGGGGGACCGGGTGGCCCTGGGCATTTCGCACCCTTGCACCACCTTCGATAAATGGCGCTGGATGGCGCTGGTCGATGACCAGACGCGCATCACCGGCGCCATCGGCACGCACTTCTGAACTCACGCGCCGCCGGGCAGCCCTTTCAGGGCATCGGCGGGATAGCCGCTCTGGTGGCGGCAATCGGCGATGTACTGTTCGATGATGGCCTCGAAGGAGGCATCGGCCTGCAGGCCCAGGGCGTTGGCGCGCTCGCTGGTGGCGCCGCGCGCCCAGTTGCCCACGATGCCCGCGATGCGTTCGTCGCGCTCGAAGCGCACGCGCTCGCGCACCGATTTGCCGGCCACCCTTTCGAGCGCATCGAGCATCTGCTGCACCGTCACGTTCAGGCCCGGCAGGTTGAGCGCCAGCCGGTTGCCCAGGGTGGCCTGGCTGGCTTCGAACACGGCGATCAGGCTGCGGATGGTGGTGCCCGGCGAGGACACCGGATGCGACACGCTGGCGTCCACCGGGCAGACGGTCTGCACGCCGGCCAGCGGCTCGCGGATGATGCCGCTGAAAAACGAGGAGGCGGCGCCGTTGGGCTTGCCCGGACGCACGGTCACCGTCATCAGCCGTGCCGAGCGGCCGTCGATGAAGCCCTTGCGGGTGTGGTCGGCCACCAGGTATTCGAGCATCAGTTTCTGTGTGCCGTAGGAGGTCTGCGGCGAGGGCAGGGTGGTGTCGGTCACCAGGGCGGGCATGGGCTGGCCGGCATAGGGGCCAAACACCGCCACCGAACTGGCAAACACCAGGCGTGAGGCCTTGCCCGAGCGTCGGATGCCATCGAGCAGCAATCGGGTGCTGTCGAGGTTCGAGCGCAGGCCCAGGTCGAAGTCCAGTTCGCACTCGCCCGAGACCGCCGAGGCCAGGTGGAAGACGCCATCAAAGCCGCTGGCCAGCAGCTCGCCCTGCTCGAGCATGGGGCCGGCATGGCTCTTGACGCGCGGGTCGGCCTGCAGGTCGGCCGGTGCCGGGAACAGGTCGGCGATGACCAGTTCCTTGACCGCCTGGCCGCACAGCTGGCCCCGCTGGAGGATGTCGCGGGCCAGACGGGCCCCGAGGAAACCGGCACCGCCGGTGACAAGAATGCGCATGGTGTGGCTCGTTCAGTGGTTGTCTTTGGGCACGAAGCCGCCGCGTTGGCCGACCAGGAAGTCCAGGTCGGCGCCTTCGTCGGCCTGCAGCACATGGTCGATGTAGAGTTTCCAGTAGCCCGATTTGAGGGGCGGCTCTGGCGCTTGCCATTTGGCCAAACGCGCCTGCAGCTCTTCGTCGCTGATCAGCAGCTGCAGTCGGCGTTCAGGCACGTTGAGCTCGATCATGTCACCGTTTTGCACCACCGCCAGCGGGCCACCCGCCGCCGCTTCGGGCGAGGAGTGCAGCACCACCGTGCCGTAGGCGGTGCCGCTCATGCGGGCGTCGCTGATGCGTACCATGTCGGTGATGCCCTTGCGCAGCACCTTGGGCGGCAGCGGCATGTTGCCGACTTCGGCCATGCCCGGGTAGCCCTTGGGGCCGCAGTTCTTGAGCACCAGGATGCAGGTTTCGTCCACGTCCAGGTTTTCGTCGTCGATGCGCTTGTGGAAATCGTCGCTGTCCTCGAACACCACCGCGCGGCCGGTGTGCACCATCAGTTCGGGCGTGGCCGCGCTGGGCTTGATGACCGCACCGCGCGGCGTCAAGTTGCCGCGCAGGATCGCGATGCCGGCCTTTTCCTTGAAGGGCGCATCCAGGGTCTTGATCACTTTGGGGTTGTAGTTCTCGGCCGCCGCGTTGTTCTCGTGCACGGTCTTGCCACTGACGGTGACGATGTGGGCGTGCAGCAGGCTTTCGATTTCCTTCATGACGACGGGCAAGCCCCCGGCATAGCAAAAATCTTCCATCAGGTGCTCGCCCGAGGGCTGCATGTTCAGGATGCAGGGCATCTCGCTGCCCAGCCGCTCAAAGTCGTCCAGGGTGAGTTTGAGCCCGAGGCGCCCAGCGATCGCGATCAGGTGAATCACGGCATTGGTCGAGCCGCCGATGGCGGCCAGTGTGCGGATGGCGTTTTCAAAGGCTTCGCGGGTGAGCACCTTGCTGATGGTCTGGTCGGTGTGCACCATCTCCACGATGCGGCGGCCCGAGTCGCGCGCCAGCACGTTGCGGCGGCCGTCCACCGCAGGGTAGGTGGCATTGCCCGGCAGGCCAATGCCCAGGGCTTCGACCATGCAGGCCATGGTGCTGGCGGTGCCCATGGTCATGCAATGGCCGTGGCTGCGGTGCATGCAGCTTTCGGCATCGAAAAAGTCGGCCAGCTTCAGGGTGCCGGCACGCACCTGCTCGCTCATGCTCCAGACGCCGGTGCCCGAGCCCAGCTCCTGGCCGCGCCATTTGCCGTTGAGCATGGGGCCGCCGCTGACCCCGATGGTGGGCAGGCCCACGCTGGCGGCGCCCATCAGCAGGCTGGGGGTGGTCTTGTCGCAGCCCATCAGCAGCACCACGCCGTCGATCGGGTTGCCGCGGATGCTCTCCTCCACGTCCATGCTGGCCAGGTTGCGGTAGAGCATGGCGGTGGGGCGCAGCAGGGTTTCGCCCAGGGACATCACCGGGAACTCGAGCGGAAAGCCGCCGGCCTCGTACACCCCCACCTTGACTTGTTCGGCCAGGGAGCGAAAGTGCGAGTTGCAGGGGGTCAGTTCGCTGAAGGTGTTGCAGATGCCGATGACGGGGCGGCCATCAAACTGGTCGTGCGGCACGCCTTTGCCCTTGACCCAGCTGCGGTAGGCGAAGCCGTCGCGGTCTTGGCGGCCAAACCATTGCTGGCTGCGGAGTTCTTCGGGTTTTTTGCGTGAAGATGAAGACATGGTGGTGTAAGAAGGGTGGGGGAAATGAAACGATTCAATCGTATGATGATAGAGAAAAATCGATTCAGATGTAAACCGTGTGACATGGGTAAAAACCCTTGACGCGCACCCGACACATACAGGGTTTTCCTCAGTGCTTGGGTGGCGTTCATTCATCATATGATTGGCGCCAATGGATTTTCTGCATGGTTAAAAACGTACACGGTCACACGCTGGATTTGCTGGGACAGGCCATTCTGTCCGGGCGCTATGCCGTGGGCGCCAGCCTGCCGCCAGAGCCCGTGCTTTGCGAAGAGCTGGGGGTCAGTCGCACGGTGGTGCGCGAAGCCATCAAATCGCTGGTGGCCAAGGGCCTGATTTCCACCGGCCCCAAGGTGGGCACGCGCGTCTTGACTGACGAGCAGTGGAACTGGTTTGACCCGGATGTGATCACCTGGCAGGCCCAAGCGGGCTTGACGCCTCAGTTTTTGCGGGATTTGCAAGAGTTGCGTGCTGTGGTGGAACCTGCCGCAGTCCGCATGGCCGCCGAAAAGGCGACCGCCGCTGACATCGCCGAAATGGAAGACGCCTACCAGGGCATGAAATACGCGATTGAAAACGGGGGCGACTATGTCGTACACGACTTGCGCTTCCATCAAGGTTTGTTGACGGCGTCTCACAACCGCATGCTGGTTCAAATGGGCAAGGCGCTTGGTGCCTTGCTGCGCACCAGTTTCGAGCTGTCGACGCGCATCAAGGATGGTCCGCGCAGCTCCTTGCCTTTGCACCGGGCCGTGCTTGATGCCGTGATCGCGCATTCACCGGCCAAAGCCGAGCGGGCGCTGATGGTGCTGATCAATGGGGCCAACGACGACATTGAACGCGTGCTGTCCACGCGTCGAAAATTACCCCGCGTTTCGGGCATGCCCACGCGATCGAGCAAAGTTTGAAGGTGAGCTGCTGAATGCAAAAAATCATTGATCTGTTTTTCAAGTTCCTGGAGCTGCTGGTGGTCCTCTGTCTGGTGGCCATGGTGTTCATGGTCTTTGGCAACGTGGTGCTGCGCTACGGCTTCAACTCGGGCATTGATATTTCAGATGAAATGTCGCGGTACTGCTTCATCTGGCTGACCTACATCGGGGCCATGGTGGCCATGCGCGACAAGGGCCATTTGGGCGTGGACAGCTTGGTGCGTCGCTTGTCATTGCGGGGCAAACAAACCTGCTTTTTCTTGAGCGAGTCCTTGATGTTGGCTTGCAATATTTTGTTTTTGATGGGCACTTGGCAAATGCACGAATTGCAAGTGAGCAATGTGTCCCCCGTTGTGGGCATTTCCATGATTTGGGTTTATGGCATTGGTTATGTGGTCAGCGTGGTCATGGCCATCATCAACTTGTCCATGCTTTACAAATTGTTGACGGGGCAATTGCGCGAAGAAGATCTGGTGGTCGTCATCGAGTCTGAAGACACAGCGGATTTGCCACCTGCTCACACCGGGAGCCGTGCATGACCGTCAGCATTTTTGTTTTCAGCCTGCTGGCCGCCATGGCCATTGGCATGCCGATCGCCTATTCTTTGCTGGTGTGCGGTTTGTCCTTGATGGCTTACATGGCTGCGACCGGCGTCATTCCGGCCTTTGACAGCCAAATATTGGCGCAGCGCTTTGTGGACGGCGCAGACAACTTCCCCTTGTTGGCGGTGCCATTTTTCTTGCTTGCGGGCGAATTCATGAACGCGGGCGGTTTGAGCCGCCGCATCGTGAACATGGCCATGGCATGGGTGGGGCATTGCCGGGGG
>JACCDI011969987.1_pt1 | contig 18683 bp, 17 predicted proteins | sample 7442791 | NCBI WGS metagenome assembly JACCDI01 (sample SAMN15323434, study PRJNA562643) | freshwater metagenome | isolation source: river surface water | place: USA:Blue River Watershed | collected 2017-08-15
AAAAAACAATAAAAACTAGAGTTATAGGGGTTAGGGGTGTGTGAAAATTTACGAGGTACGATTTAGGATTTACGATGTTTGAATATAAAGAAACACAGATTAAAGAAATAAGTGCAATTTAATTCGGTTAACTAATATACTAGGTACGATCCAGACGCTTATGGACAACATTAGAACAACGAACAACGAATGTTGACTTGAGATTACTTCGCTACGCTCGCAATGACGGACAACCGACAACAATAAAATAATAAATCTGCGAATTATTAGTGAGTTATAGATTGCTTCACTGCGTTCGCAATGACTCACCTTCGCGCCTTAGCAGCAATAAATAACATGGAAACACAAAACGACGAAATCACCCTTAAAGAATTACTCGAGAAAGCCAAAGAATGGTATTCGTACTTGGTGTCACAATGGAAGATCATTGTGTTAGCAGGAGTAGTAGGAGCAGCTTTAGGATTGACCTATTCTATTTTTAAGAAACCGATTTATACGGCTACTTTATCCTTTGCTTTAGAAGATGAGAAATCAGGGAGTGGTGGATTAGGGAGTGCTTTGGGACTGGCGAGTTCTTTAGGATTGGATTTAGGAAGTAGTGGTGGCGGTGCCTTCTCAGGTGCTAATTTGACCGAATTGTTCAAATCCCGCTCTATGGTGGAGCAAACCTTGATGCAGCCCATACTAGCAGGAACGGATACCATTTCCTTAGCGGAAATGTATATTCGTACGCAGGAATGGAGAGACCAATGGAATGAAAAACCCAAATTGAAAGGGATCCAGTTTCCTCCTTTGACCAAGCGCAAGTACTTTACCCGTGAACACGATAGTATTATGGGTGTCATGTATGAAGACTTGTCTAAAACCAGTTTGACGGTAGCCCAAAAAGATAAGAAGATATCTATTATTAGTATTGATGTGAACTCGACCAATGAATTGTTTGCTAAAGCCTTCTCGGAAACTTTAGCGAAGCAGGTGTCTGACTTTTATGTGAACACTAAAAGCAAAAAAGCTCGAATGAATATGGCTATTTTACAAAAGCAAACGGACTCCATTCGTGCTGAACTGAATGGTGCCATTACGGGTGTAGCTATAGCTAATGACAATACCTTTATGTTAAACCCTGCCTTGAATGTCAACCGAGCACCTTCGGCTAAACGTCAAGTGGACGTACAAGCTAATACCGCTATTTTAACCGAATTAGTGAAACAAACGGAACTGGCTAAGGTGACTTTGCGCAAAGAGACTCCTTTAATACAAGTGATTGATCAACCGATTTTACCTTTGCCTAAAGAAAAATTTGGGAAGGTGAAAGGAATTTTGATTGGAGGTATTTTAGCAAGTTTTTTGGTAATATTATTTATGGTATTTAAAAGAATTTTGTAAAAAAAACTTACTGTAAAAAATATAGTAATAAAAATATTCAACTAGAGAGTGAAAATTTATCACTACTAGTTTTAATTGAAAAGTCCGTTTCTAAATTAGTATTTAAAAAATTAAAATTAAAATAAATGAGTGGTATTAATAATATAGCAAAAGAAGTAATTGAAATTGAATCAAGAGAAATAGGTAAATTAAAGGACTTATTGACTTGTGATTTTGAATCTGCTATAAATTCTATTTTAGAAAGCAAAGGTAAATTTATCATTTCAGGAATGGGTAAATCTGGCATTATTGGAAAAAAAATAGCGGCAACATTAGCTAGTACTGGTACTCCTAGTTTTTTTTTACATCCAGGAGAAGCATATCATGGAGATTTGGGAATGGTTGAAAAAAATGATGTTCTTCTATTGATTTCTAATTCTGGTGAAACTGACGAGGTACTTAAATTAATTCCTTTTTTAAAAAATCAAGGTAATATTACTATATCTATGACAGGAAATATAAATAGTACGCTTGCAATTAATACAAATTTTCATATTAATATTTCCGTAGATGAAGAAGCGTGTCCTTTGCAATTAGCACCCACTTCTTCGACTACTGCAACTTTAGTAATGGGTGATGCTATTGCAGTAACATTAATGAAATTACGTGGCTTTAAAGATGAAAATTTTGCTAAGTTTCATCCAGGAGGTAGTTTAGGTCGCAGATTGTTGACTAAAGTTGAAGATGTTATGAAAAAGGATGGTTTGCCTATTGTTGAAAAAACGGATACTATTAAAAATATTATTAATTCTATTACAACTGGAAAAGTTGGGCTAGCTATTGTGTTAGATGATGGTAAAATATGTGGTGTTATTACAGATGGAGACATAAGGAGAGCAATGGAAAATAAAGAAGAATCTTTTTTTGATTTAAAATCATTTGACATAATGAGTAACAATCCTTATCGAATCAAAAAAAATGAAAAATTGACTAATGCTCATGAATTGATGAGTGAGAAAAAAGTGAATACTTTAGTTGTAATTGATGATGAAGATAAACTTGCTGGAATAATTCAATTATTCGATGTTAACTAACAATTCAATAAATTAAAAAAAAATACTAATTAAAAAAAATAAAAATGAATAGCCAAGATTTATATAATAAATTACAAAATAATAAATTTATTATTTCTGGACCATGTGTTATTGAGGGAGAGTCAATGATCATGAATTTAGCAGAAAAAATTAAGAAGATGACAGAGGAATTAGGTCTGATTTATATTTTTAAAGCATCATTTGATAAAGCTAATCGAACATCTATTGATAGTTTTAGAGGTCCTGGTTTGGATGAAGGATTACGAATATTAGAAAAAGTAAAAAAAGAATTTGGACTTCCAATAACTACAGATATTCATGAAAGTTATCAAGCTAATTTATTAGCACAAGTTGTTGATGTTTTACAAATTCCAGCTTTTTTATGTAGACAAACAGACTTATTAGTAGCATGTGCTAAAACCGACAAGATAGTTAATATTAAGAAAGCACAATTCTTAGACGGTAAAGATATGATTTACCCAGTTAATAAAATTAAAGATAGTGGTAATAATAAGATAATGCTCACTGAACGTGGTTCAATGTTTGGCTTAGGTAATTTAGTGGTAGATTTCCGACAAATATATGACATGAAAGAATTTGGGTATCCCGTAATTATGGATGTAACACATTCTACTCAAAAACCAAGTTCTTTAGGTGGTAAAAGTGGAGGTGATAGAAAATATGCACCTTATTTAGCAAAATTAGCGAATACTGCTGGAGTTAATGGTTTCTTTTTTGAAGTTCATGAAAATCCCGAAATAGCTTTGAGTGATGGTCCTAATATGATATACTTAGATAAGTTTAAAGATGTTCTAAAAGATATAATTTAGATTCAAAAATAGAATGGAAAAACTTAATAATATTCTTACTGGTTTTATTTCTAATATATTAGGAACAGGTTTTATGTTTTTAGTTACTATCTTTTTGACTAGGATGGTAGATATTGAAATATACGGTGAGTTTAGACTTGCATTTTCATTTGTTTCTTTAATGGTAATTATATTAACATTAGGAAGAGATAGTGGTATAATATTTTATTTACAAGATTCAAAAGATGAATTTGAGCAAAATGATATTTTATCTCAAGAATCATTTTTTACATTTATTTCGTTTTTTTTCGGTTTAATTGTTTTGTTGTTTTTTAAAAGCACTATTATAAATTTTTTTTTTGATAATAAGATTAAACATTCAAATTATGCTATTTCATTATTAATGCTACCTCTTTGGGGTTTATTCAATATTGGTATTGCAGGGCTTAAAGCAAAAAATTTTATAAATTATAGTTTTATACTTACAAACCTTACCCAAAGATTAATTCGAGTTCCTTTTTTTATTTGTTTTGTTTTGTTGAGCAAGTCATTTTTGTCACTTACTTTAAGTATGATTTTATCTCAACTAGTATTACTTTTATTAGTAATAAGAAAACTTCCATCAATTATAAATTATAAATTTTCAAATTTCAAATTTTTTACATTACGTTTAAGATATAGTATTCAGTTAGGAATTAGTTCAGTAATATATGTTGTTTTAACACAATTAGATTTATTGATGTTAGGGAAACTAGATAGTTTAGATACCGTTGCACAATATGATGTTTCAGTGTTGTTATCTTTTGTTGTTTTATTTCCATATATTTCATTAGTTAAATCTTCTGAACATGTTATAAAGGATATATTACAAAATGAAAAAAAATTAGAAAAATATAATTTTAACCAGGGTTTTGCTATAACGCTAGCTTCTTTAGTTTTATTAATTTTTTTAATGGAGTCTGATTTGATTTTGTCGATTTTTGGTTATGAATATTCTAAAGCTAGTGTTTCATTAGTTATTCTATCTAGTTGTTATTTATTTTCGGGAATTTTATCAAGCCCAATTGAATTTCTAAATATGACAGGAAATGTTAAATTTTCTTTATATATATTGTCTTTCTCGGTAGTAATAAATTTTATAGTTAATTTGTATTTAATACCTATTTACTCTTTGAATGGGGCTGCGGTAGGAACATTTATTTCAATTATTATTACTAAAATTTTAGCAAATATTATTGTAAAAAAGAAATTAAACCTGAATCTAGTAACACTAAGTAATTTTGCAAAACTAATTCCTTTGATTATTTCGTTTACTTTTTATTTAATTTTAATCAAAATAATTCATTTTCCCTCACTATTTACTAAAATAATTTTTGATATATTTATTTTGTCTTTGTGCGTTTTTATTATTTTTTTAAAAGATAAAAAAATGTTAAAAAACCTATATAATAAATTTGATGAATAAAAATGTTTATTTGAAAATTAATTCTAAAATTATAATTGAGTTATTTTTATTAATAATAGGTACTATCGTTTTTCTTTTTCTAAATAGAAATGATTTATTGTTAGGACAGATTGTCTTCATAATTTCAGTTGTTTCTAATATTCAATTAATGATTAAGTATAGAAACAATGATATTTTATTAATTTTTTTATTTTTCTCTTTTGTTCATATAGTTTACATTGTTGCATATTATTTTTTCGAGATCCCGTATCATTATTTGACTGATAACCAGACTTTGTTTAATACTAATACTGTATTTTTTATTCAGATTTTAGTTTTAAGATTAATTTTTCTTGGGATTGACACAAGGAATTTTAAATCACCTAAATTATGCTTACCCGTAAAAAATAATAATTTAGCTTATTGGATTTCAATATTAATATTAGTTATATTGATACCGTTAAGTAATTGGGGTTTGACTCCTTTATCAGTTAATTCAGGTGGTTATAGTATTGAAACTGAAAGTTCAATATGGTCAGAGTATTGCATAATTTTTATAATTATAGCAGCTTTACATTCTAATTCTTCTATTAAAAAAAGAATTTTGATTTTTATTTCAATTTTTTTTATGCTTATGCCCTTGTTATATGGTAAACGTTTAGCTACAATAATGGTTGGATTAACAGTTTTTAATCTTTTTTTTTCAGGGTATTTTAGCCCAAGAAAAATAATTTATTTTTTCATAACAAGTTTTATTGTAACAACCCTTTTTGATGCGGTAAGAATGTATGGATTTTCATCTCAAATTAATTTTGTATATATGATGCTAGGAGTAAATGATGCTTCTGGCGCTCTTTCAAATGGGCCTGGTGGTGTATTAGTTTCCTGTGTAACGTATTTTAATCTTATCCAAACAGGTATTTTTGATTTACAATTTAGTATAAAATCATTTATTGGTATGTTTACAAGTATATTTTTGCCTGCATCCTTAAATTTACCAGAAACATATATAAATTTAGAAGCTCTTAAATATGATGAGATTCCCGGTAATGGAGGTTTTCCAGGTATTTATTTTTACTTATGGGGAAGATATATAGGCGTATTTATAGGTAGTCTTTTAATTAATTTTTTGTTTCGAAATATTCACAAGTCTAAATATATTTCAATATATGTATTATTTATGTTATCTACTTTTCCACGTTGGTATACATATAACTTACATGTACTTGTAAAAATGGGATTTTGGCTTTTGTTTTTTGTTTTGCTATCTGGATATTTTAAAAAAAATAATTTTAGTAAACAAACTTAAATAATAAAACGTTAAATTTTAATACATCATAATATGATAAATTTATTTCAACCTACATTGGGGAAAGAAGAATTAGAAGAAATTGAAAAAGTTTTTAAATCAAACTGGTTAGGGAAAGGGGCTTATGTCAAAAATTTTGAAATGGGTTTTGCTGAAAACTTAAAAACCGATTCATCTCATTTTTTAACAACTTCAAGTTGTACAGAAGCAATTTTTTTAGCAGGAGATTTGTTTAAATTTACTTCTGATGATGAAATTATTGTCCCTAGTATAAGTTTTCCCTCAATAGGGAGTTCTGTATTGAATAAAGGGAGTAAAATTGTTTTCTGTGATGTAGATAAAAGAACTTTAAATGTTCGAGCTGAAGACATAAAAGCTAAAATTACTAATAAGACTAAAGCTGTTTTTTTAACTCATTATGGAGGGGTTTCATGTGATATGGATCCAATAATAAAGCTTTGTGAAGATAATAATATTAAAATAATTGAAGATTCGGCATGTGCTGTAAGAAGTTTTTATAAAGGTAAGGCTTGTGGTACTTTTGGAGATATGGGAATGTGGTCTTTTGATTCAATGAAGACATTAAGTACTGCTGATGGGGGGATGATTTACATTAAAGATCCAAAATTGAGAATTGAAGCTGAAGAATTATTGTATTTAGGGTTGCCTCAAAAGCAAAAAAGTGGTATTGATAGCTCAACAGATTCTAATAATACTTGGTGGGAATTTGAAATGAATAGTCCAGGTCGAAGAGCTATAATGAATAATGTCACAGCTGCTATGGGGTGTGTTCAACTTAAAAAATTAGATGGTTTTATTTCTAGAAGGAAAGAAATTTACAATTTGTATTATGAAAAATTGAGTAGATTAGATTGGTTAGAATTACCCCCTAAAATAAACTTTAACAATGAATCGTCATATTATTTTTTTTGGATACAAACAAAATATAGAGATGCTTTAGCTAAGCATTTATTGGAAAATGGTGTATATTCTACATTTAGATATTGGCCATTACATAAAATTAAATTATTTGAAAATTCTGTAAAAGATAAATATCCAAATTCAGAATACATTTGCCAGAATACATTAAATATACCATTGCATCAGAGTTTATCAGATTTAGATGTTTATAAAATAATTGAATTAATTTCTAGTTTTAATATTTCTAAATTATAAATTTAATTATTCTTCAAATGAAAAAAATTTTAGCAATTGGATATTATGATGACTATGCACGATTTTTTTTATACATAGAAAAAGAATTAAAGTTAGTTAAAACGAATCTGGTTTTTTTTTATATAAATATTTATTTAAGTGGTTTTTTGTATACGCTATTTAATAAATTTAGAATAACAACATTGATATCTTATAAAGCTTGGTTTAGTGTATTGTTAAATAAAAAAAAATATTTAGATTGTATTAAAAACGTTGATTACAAGGGAGTTAATTTAAATGAGATAACAAAGTTTGATACGAAATTAAATAATTATGATCATAATAAAATTAATTCTCTGAAATTACAAGCCTGTGCATATATTGATATTGTAATTGATATTTTTGAAAGTTATAAGCCAGATTTATTGTTATTAAGTGATGATTCAAGACTAGTTATAGAAATTATGAATCATTTCGCTAAATTTTATGAGGTTAATGTTTTATATTTTGAACAGGGACCTTTTAGAACAACAATATTTGATAATAAAGGGGTTAATGCAAATGCATCTATTAGAGATGTGAAATTGGAAGTTAGCGAATTAAATTTTAATGAAAAATTAGAAAAAATAAATAACTTCTTTGAGAGACCAAAAAGTAAAAATTATATAAGAATTCCTTTTTACAGAGGGATGGATTATATAGCACAATTAATTCTTTCTAAAATTTCTTTTTTTCCAATTGATTTAAAGAATGGTAAAATTAAAGTTGTAAATAAAGATCTTTATAGTTTAGTTTTAGATAAAAAAAATAATTTAAAAATTCTTGATGAAAATGAAAAATTAAATATACTGCTGGTTTTACAAGTGCCATTTGATGTGAACTTGGTTTATCATAGCCCGTTATTTAAAAATCATTATGAAATTGTTAAAAATGTTCATGAAGCAATGCCTTCTAATTGTAATTTAATTATCAGAGAGCATCCACTATATAGATCTAGGTACGAGCAAGAATTATATTATATAATAAAAAATGAACCAAATATCTTTATTGATGTAGAATCAAAATTAGATGAGATGATTTTAAAATCTTCTATTGTTATTGTCAATAATTCAACCGTAGGTATAGAGTCTATTGCAAAATTCAAAAATACAGTTGTTTTGGGTAATTCTTATTATGATAAAGAAGAGATTTGCTTTAAATTAAAAAATAAGGAAGATCTTAAATTAACAATATTAGAAGCGTTTTCATCTCAGTTAAATAAAAATAATATTATAGACTATTTATATAAATTATGTTTTGATTTTTTAATAGAAGGACATTACAAGGATTCTGATTTGAAAAATTTATCAAATGATATAGTTATTAAAATAATCAATAATTTAGATTAGTTATGCAGGGTGTTAATATATTAGTTACAGGAGCTACAAGTCAAATAGGAATTTTTTTGTTACCATTATTAGTAGATCAAGGGTTTAATGTTATTGCCTTGAGTAGAGCACATAGAGAAGACAGTAGAGGAATAGTATGGCTAAAAGGAGATTTAGAATCTATTGATTTAGAATTGTTTAATAAAATGGAGGTTCATACTGTTATTCATCTTGCAGAAATAACATTAATTGATAATATTATTAAGGTTACTACAACTATCAAAAGAGTTATTGCATTTAGTTCAACTTCAGCTTTGACTAAAATAAATTCAAATTGTGAAGCAGATAAAAAATTAGCAACAGATTTAATATTTGGTGAAAATTTAATGATTGATACATGTGTGTTAAAGTCAATTGATTTTACAATATTTAGACCTACAATGATTTATGGTGCTAATGTTGATAAAAACGTTGCGTTTATTTCAAAATTTATGTCAAATTATGGTTTTTTTCCAATTATTGGGAATGCAGAATCACTAAGACAACCAGTTCATGCTTCAGATCTAGCAAATGCATGTTTGTTAGCAATTAATGAAAAAACCACTTTTGGTAAAATATATAATTTAGTTGGGCCAGAAACAATTAAGTATATTGATATGATTAAAAAAATATCTAATTCAATAAATAAAAAAATTATTCTGATTAAGGTTAATAAATTTATATTTATATTAGCTGTTACTGTGTTGAGAATTTTACCGCAATATCGTCATTTATCTGTTGGGATGGTTGATAGATTAGAACAGAATTTGTGTTTTGATTCCCAAGATGCTAAAATAGATTTTAATTACAACCCCGTTTGTTTCTTGTGATATGTATAGAATACTTTGGACAATAAGAGCGCTATTTTATAGTATTTTTTTTAATAAAATTGGTTTTCCAACGTATATTGGTAAACCAATATTTCTTTACGGAGTGAGCAAAATATCATTAGGTAGAAAAGTTAGAATTTTTCCAATGTCAAGAATGGAAGTTCATGGAAAAAATTCAAAAATAATTATAGAAGACGATGTAGCTATTGGGCAGAATTTTCATATTATTTCGGGAGGAGTTTTGGTTATAGAAACAGGGACAATAATAGCCCCTAATGTTTTTATTAATAACTTAGATAACGATTACTTAGAGATTGGAGTTTCATACTTAAAACAAAAAGAAATCGTAAAAGAAACTAGAATTGGAAAGAACTGTTTTATAGGTATTGGATCTACTATTCATGCTGGAACAGTTTTAGGTGAGCAATGTGTAGTTGGGTCGAATTCTGTTGTGAAAGGTGTGTTTGAAGATTTTAGTGTAATAGTTGGAAATCCATGTAAAGTCATTAAGAGATATGATATAGATGAAAAGAAATGGAAATTGACAGATTCAAAAGGAAATTTTATAAAATGTTAAAAGGAAGAAAAATATTATTTATTGGTCCAAAGTTTTTTGGTTACGAAATAGAAATTACAAAGACTTTAATTTCTCTTGGTGCAAAAGTTGATTTTTACGATGAAAGACCTAAAAATTCATTTTTAGTAAGAGTTTTTATAAGATTAAATTTTAAATTTCTAATTAATGATTTAATAGAAAAATATTATAACTTAATGTTTGATGAAGTAAAAAATAATAGATATGATTATATATTTGTTGTCTCACCCGAAACATTAAATTTTGAAAAAATTAAAAGATTGAAAAGTTTACAACCCCATTCAAAGTTTATACTTTACATGTGGGATTCTTTTAAAAATAAAAATAGTTTTAACATAATAAACCTGTTTCATGATGTTGTAACTTTTGATAATAGAGACGCAAAAGAATATAAATTAAGATTTTTGCCATTGTTTTATATAAAAGATTATGAAAACATTCAAAAATTAGATTCTTACAAATATGATCTGTGTTTCACTGCGACTGCCCATAGCGATAGGTATTCTATAGCTACTTCAATAAAAAAACAATTAATAAAAAAAGGGTTTTCAATGTTTACATATTTTTATTTACCGAGTAAAATTATGTATTGGATTAGAAAATTGTTTATTAAAAAATATAAATATGGAAATATCACTGATTTTTCGTTTAGTTCTTTAACACAATTACAAATAATTGAAATTATTGAAAACTCAAAAGTTGTATTAGATATTAATCATCCTTTTCAATATGGTTTGACTTCAAGATGTATTGAAGCTTTAGGAGCAAAAAGAAAATTAGTCACAACTAATTCAAATATTGTTGAATACGATTTTTTTAATCCTAATAACATTTTTGTTATAGACAGAAATAAACCAATTATAAATATTTCTTTTTTTGAAACAGAGTATACGTTGCTTCCTAAATCAATTTACGAAAAATATTCATTAGAAAATTGGTTAATTGCAATTTTTAATAATTAAAGTGTATTTTAAATGTCATACTTTCTATAGATCTTCCAAATTTATAATCTCATCTGGATATAATTTGATAAAATAAAGCAAAGTAAATTAATTTAAAAAAAAAATTCGGGTATTGCATTTTGTTGTAAAATATTTTAGTATGATTCGTTTTTTCGATTTTATTTTTTCTATGATTGGGCTAGTGATACTAAGTCCTATTATTTTAGTATTGGTGGTTATTGGTTTTTTTGATACGGGTTCTCCTGTTTTTTGTCAGGAGCGTGTGGGTAAGAACAAACAACCGTTTAATCTCTATAAATTTCGTTCGATGCATTTGGATACGAAATCCGTAGCGACTCATTTGGCTAATTATAGCGAGGTGACTAAATACGGTGCTTTTTTGCGCAAATCCAAACTGGATGAATTGCCCCAATTGTGGAATGTACTGCTAGGGGATATGAGTTTAGTGGGGCCACGGCCTAATTTATTTAATCAAGAGGAATTGATAAATGAACGAGATCAACGTGGGGTGTATCAAGTAGTACCAGGAATTACGGGTTTGTCTCAAATTAATAAAATAGACATGTCAACGCCACAACTCTTAGCTGAAACCGATGCCAAAATGACGAGTCAATTGACCGTGGTTCAGTATTTTTATTACATTATTGCTACGGTGTTGGGGAAGGGGTCTGGAGATAGAATGATTCGAAGTTAGATATACGATTTATGATATACGAGGTACGATATACGAGGTACGAAGTTAGATATACGAAGTTAGATATACAAATTACGATTTGAAAATGTAGTAATTGGAAAATGGAACAATTTATATATCTAACACACCCCTAGCCCCTCTTGAGAGGGGAACGTTTTGTAGTTTGATTTATGAATTTAAAATATAACAATTTACGATAGGAATAGATTGCGTCACTACGTTCGCAATGACAGACAACAGAATACAATGACAATAGAAACTACACCCATTCAGGATTTACTTATTATTAATCCCACTGTATTTGAAGATACTCGTGGGTATTTTTTTGAGGCCTATAATCAAAATACGTTAACAGCTCAAGGAATAAACATCAACTTCGTGCAAGACAATCAGTCGTTTTCCAAACGCGGTACTTTGAGAGGGTTGCATTATCAAAATCCACCGTATGCACAGACTAAGTTGGTGCGTGTGTTGCAAGGCGAAATCATTGATGTAGCCGTAGATATTAGAAGAGAGTCGCCTACGTATGGACAGCATTTTGCGATTACGTTATCAGCTGAGAATAAAAAGCAATTGTTGATTCCGCATGGTTTTGCGCATGGTTTTTCGGTCATTAGTGAAACCGCTGTGGTGCTGTACAAATGCGATCAGTTTTATAATAAAGCTAGTGAAGGCGGCATTCGTTTTGATGATCCTAGTTTGAACATTGACTGGGGTATGGACTTGAAGGACGCTATTGTATCGGATAAGGATTTGGTGTTGCCGGGGATTGAGGGGTGTAATAGTATGTTTTAGATATACGAGGTGCGATATACGAGGTTCGAGGTACGATGTGTCAATGTAACAATTTAAGATTTGCAAGTTGGGATTTAAGAACACAGATTGGTAAAATTAGAGAAATTGAAATATACGAAGTACGATTTGAGAATGTGGTAATTTGAAAATTTGAAAATGTAACAATTTATGGATTTACGATATACGAGTTACGATGTATCAATGTAACAATTTAAGATTTTCAAGTTGGGATTTAAGAACACAGATTGGTAAAATTAGAGAAATTAAAATATACGAGTTACGAATTGAGATGTTGGAACACAGATTGAGAAAATTAGAGAAATTAGAAAAATCTTTGTTTAGTCTTAGTTTTTTGATGGTTTAAAATAAAACTTTGCGTTTTTGTGCCTTTGTGGCCTATATAAAATGAAAAAAATATTAGTAACAGGAGCTAACGGACAATTGGGTTCGGAATTGAAGGAGTTGGCGTCGCAGTATGCCCAATTCGAATGGGTGTTTGCGGATCGTTCGGTTTTGGATTTGAGTGATTTGGCAACGATATCCGATGTATTGGATAGGATCCAACCTCACATTATTATTAATTGTGCTGCTTATACTGCAGTCGATAAAGCGGAAACAGAAACTGAATTGGCTGATGTGTTGAACCATCAAGCGGTGGCTGTTTTAGCGCGATGGACAAAGTTCAATGGATGTCAATTGGTTCATGTTTCCACCGATTATGTGTTTAATGGGAATTCAAGTATTGCTTTGACTGAAACTGCGCCAACTGCGCCGATCAACGTATATGGACGAACTAAATTGTCAGGTGAACAGGCGTGCTTACTTAAAAACCCGGAGGCGATTGTCCTTCGGACTTCTTGGGTGTATTCTCGGTTTGGTAATAATTCAGTAGAAACGTTAAGTACATTAATGCAGGAACGTGATAGTCTCAATGTGGTGAATGACCAAATAGGTAGTCCCACTTATGCTGCTGATTTGGCGCAAGCCATTATGACGATTATTACGCATTCTCATTGGCAAGGTGGTATTTATCATTTTTCGAATGAAGGTGAAATCAGTTGGTACGAATTTGCATTAGCCATTCAAGTCATTGGCGGGTTTGATTGTGTGGTGAGGGGTATTCCAAGTTCGGATTATCCTACACCGGCGCGTCGACCGCATTATTCGTTATTGGACAAAACGAAAATTACAACTACTTTTGGGGTGGTTGTTCCTGGGTATCGGGAGAGTTTGGAGAAATGTATGGGATTGTTACGAATTAACACGAATTGACACGAATTGATGCGAATTCACACAAATTAGAAGAATTTAATTTTACTAATTTCTTAATCGTATTTATAAACTTAGTGCCCTAGCGACTTAGTGGCAAAAAACAAATAGAATGAAAAAAATATTGATTACCGGTGGTGCCGGATTTATTGGATCTCATGTGGTGAGACGTTTTGTGAATCAGTATCCGAATTATCAGATTTTTAATTTGGATGCGTTGACTTATGCGGGGAATTTAGAGAATATTGCCGATATTGAAAAGGCGCCGAACTATACCTTTGTGAAAGGTGATATTGTGGATGCTCCTTTTATTGACGCTTTGTTTGCCGAACATCAGTTTGATGGAGTGTTGCACCTAGCGGCAGAGTCGCATGTGGATCGTTCTATTACGGATCCTTTGGCGTTTGTGAAAACGAATGTGATTGGGACGATGAATTTGTTGAATGCCGCTAAAACGATTTGGAAAGACGATACAGAAGGCAAACGTTTTTACCATATCAGTACCGATGAGGTGTATGGAAGTTTGGGTGCTGAAGGCTTGTTTACTGAAACGACGGCTTATGACCCTAATTCGCCTTACTCCGCTTCGAAAGCGAGTTCGGATCATTTTGTACGAGCTTATGGTGAAACCTATGGTTTGCCGTATGTGTTGACCAATTGCTCAAACAATTACGGTCCTTTTCATTTTCCAGAGAAATTGATTCCGCTTTTTATCAATAATATTATTCAGAATAAGCCGTTACCCGTATATGGTGATGGGAAATATACCCGCGATTGGTTGTTTGTAGAAGACCATGCGGTGGCGATTGATTTGGTTTTTCACCAAGGATTGAATCACGACACCTACAATATTGGAGGTTTCAACGAATGGCAAAATATTGATTTGGTGAAATTGCTTTGTCAAATTATGGATGCCAAATTAGGCCGTCCAGCAGGGACTTCCGCCCAATTGATAACCTATGTAAAAGACCGTCCAGGGCATGATTTGCGTTATGCGATTGATGCGACTAAAATTAATAAAGAGTTGGGTTGGAAGCCGTCGGTTACTTTTGAAGAAGGGTTGGAACGCACGGTGAATTGGTACTTAGAGAATCAAAGATGGTTGGATAATGTGACTTCGGGGGCGTATGCGTCCTACTATGAAAAACAATATGCGAATTAAAAGAATGACCACGAATTACACGAATTATACGAATTAAATATGGATGCCCCCTCCAAAATACTGTATAAAGACGAAAGCTATGCTGTTGTTGGCGCTTGTATGAAAGTACACCGAGCATTAGGTCCTGGATTCTTGGAGGCAGTGTATGAAGAGGTTTTAGAAAAAGAGTTTCAAGTTCAAAAAATTCCCTACAAACGACAAGTGAAATTAGATTTGTTTTATGAAGGTGAAAAATTGAAAAAGCAATATAGAGCCGATTTTATTTGTTATGATAAAATTATTGTTGAATTAAAAGCAGTTCATCAGATACCTTCGGTGTTTTATGCGCAACTGCAGAATTATTTAAAATGCTCAAATATGGAGTTGGGAATGTTGATTAATTTTGGCACACCATCCTTAACCTATAAAAGAATAGTAAACTCAAAAAAATAGATAAATTCGCATAATTCGCGTAATTCGCGCAATTCGTAAAATTAGAACCCTATGAAAGGAATTATACTCGCCGGAGGATCCGGTACTCGATTGCATCCTTTGACTTTGGCGATGAGTAAGCAAATGATGCCTGTTTATGACAAGCCCATGATTTATTATCCGTTATCGACTTTGATGATGGCGGGGATTAATGAAATTTTGATTATTTCTACCCCTCATGATTTGCCGAATTTTCAAAAATTATTGGGTGATGGGTCAACTATTGGTTGTCAATTTAGTTATGCTGAACAAGCGGTACCGAATGGATTGGCACAGGCTTTTGTGATTGGTGCTGATTTTATAGGGGAAGATTCGGTGGCCTTAGTGCTAGGAGATAATATTTTCTTTGGTGCCAATATGCAAGAGTTGTTGCGTTCTAATACGACGCCTGAGGGTGGGGTGGTATTTGCGTACCATGTATCAGACCCTGAGCGTTATGGTGTAGTGGAATTTGACACCGATAATAAAGCGCTTTCTATTGAAGAAAAGCCTTTGGAACCTAAATCGAATTATGCAGTACCTGGGTTGTATTTTTATGATAACTCGGTGGTGGCCATTGCGAAAAACATTCAGCCTTCTGCTCGAGGGGAATATGAAATTACCGATGTGAACAAGGAATACTTGAAACAAGGGAAATTGAAAGTGGGGATTTTAAGTCGGGGAACGGCTTGGTTGGACACTGGAACATTTGCTAGCTTGATGCAAGCAGGGCAGTTTGTACAAGTATTAGAGGAACGTCAGGGATTGAAAGTAGGATGTATTGAAGAGATTGCTTGGCGTCAAGGTTTTATTTCGGATAATCAATTGAAAGTATTGGCTGAACCGCTACGCAAATCAGGTTATGGAGAATATTTGATAGGATTGTTAAAACATAAATTGTAGGATTTAAGCGAAATAAATCAATAATTAATTGCGTTTAATTCCATATAAATTGTTTACTTTTGGATTGAACCGTAGCAAAGGTTTGTAATACAATAGTAGTAATCTAGTTATTTGAATGTCAATATGTCTGCAAAAGAAACTAAATCTAATTCGTTTTTTTCAAGAGAAAATCTGAGGTTTAATATCAGTAGCTTGAACTATTTGCCTCGATGGATTATATTGTCTATCGATTTTGCTGTACTCGTTACCTCTTGTTTGTTTAGCTTTTTGCTATTTAGAGGGACGGGTTTGGATTTTGTAATTACCCCATTTTGGAAAGAATTCATAGTATTCTTTTTACTTATAAATGTTTTTTCGTTTTGGTTGTTTAGAACCTATTCCGGTATTATTCGCCATTCGTCCTATATCGATGCGGTTAAGCTGTTGTTCTCACAGGTTTCTGTATTGGTGTTTTTTCTTATTTTCAACCTCATTTATGAGTTTAATTTTCAAGAGAAAGCTTTTTTAAATACGGCTTTGTTCATTAATACTGTCTTTGTTTTTTGTGGGCTGTTTTTGTATCGTGTTATTGTTAAGCGCACCTTTGAAGTGTATTTTTCGGATAATTCCAAACACAAACTAGTTCGCACTATTATCTACGGGACTGATGCTAATGCCATTTCAGTAGCTAATGCCTTAAATTTTGAAACTCCTGCTCGTTTTAAGGTGATTGGATTTGTGGATCATCACAATCAAAATGTATCTAAACGTATGTTGGATTTGCCTATTTTGGCTCAAAAGAAAAAATTACCGGCTTTGATGCGTTCTTTAAATGCTGAAGGAATTATTATTGCGGACAAGAGTTTGACTAAAGAAGAACAAATTCATATTGTAGATCAGTGTTTGGAATTTAATTATAAGGTGTTTACAGTACCTTTGATTACCAATTGGGAGAATCAAAAAGAAATCTCTCAAAAAATTAAAAACATTCAGATTGAAGATTTATTAGAGCGCAAACCGATTGTTTTAGACGATCGATCTATCACTAAACAATTAAAAGATAAAACGGTTTTGATTACTGGTGCAGCGGGTTCTATTGGTAGCGAAATTGTTCGTCAGGTCTTAAGTTTTAATCCCAAAGTTGTGTTGATGCTGGATCAAGCAGAAACTCCTTTGCATCAATTGACTTTAGAAACCCAAGCGTTAGCAACCGATACAATTATTTACAGTGTTATTGCTGATGTTAGAAGTAAAAAAGCGATGGAATCGGTTTTTGCTACTTATCAACCTCAGGTTGTGTATCATGCTGCTGCCTATAAGCATGTTCCCTTGATGGAAGAAAATCCTGCACAAGCGATTGTGACTAATGTGAAGGGAACTAAAAATGTAGCTGATTTATCTTGTAAATATGGGGTGGCCAAGTTTGTTATGGTATCTACTGATAAAGCAGTAAATCCGTCCAACGTGATGGGTGCTAGTAAACGTATCGCCGAGAAATATGTGCAATCGTTGCAATGGAAACATAAAAAAGAGCATAGTGACGTGGTTACCAAATTTATTACGACTCGTTTCGGTAATGTATTGGGTTCCAATGGTTCAGTAGTACCTTTGTTTACTAAACAAATTGCTGCAGGTGGTCCTGTAACCATTACGCATAAAGATATTATCCGTTATTTTATGACGATACCAGAAGCCTGTCAGTTGGTGTTAGAAGCAGGAGCTATGGGTAATGGAGGTGAAATCTATATTTTTGATATGGGTAAGCCTGTTAAAATCTATGATTTGGCTCTTAAGATGATTAAGTTGGCTGGTTTTACTCCTGATGTCGATATCAAAATTGAAGTAGTTGGTCTTCGTCCTGGAGAGAAATTATATGAAGAGTTGTTGAATGATAGTGCTAAGACTATACCAACGCATCATGATAAAATTATGATTGCTCAAGAAATGGAGGAGGAGTTTGAGGGACTCCATCAGGATATTATTGAATTGATTACTGGTTCGGATGTTTTTGACAATGATGCTATTGTTAGCCAGATGAAGAAAATTGTACCGGAGTTTAAGAGTTTAAACTCAACATTTACTGTTTTGGATAATTAAGGATCAAAATTTTTATGAATTGAGATGTGTCCCTAGAGTGTTTTGCTTTAGGGATTTTTTTTGTCTTTTTGCCGCGAAGGCACTAGGGCACAAAGTTTTATTTTGGTCTCTGTTCTCTGTTGTCAGTTGTTGGTTGTCGGGAATTTGTGAATCGTCTCGAATCGTCGGGATGGAACTTCGTAAATTAAAGACACACCCCTAGCCCCTCTATAGAGGGGAACGTTTTGTAGTTCGTGAATCGTGAATTGTAAATCGAATATTATCTAGCACATCCCTAGCCCCTATAACTCTAGTTTTTATTGTTTTTTTGGAATCGTTGAATCTTCGATTTCAAGAGGGGAACGACTTGTAGTTTGTGATTCGTA
>JACCDI010054734.1_pt1 | contig 18672 bp, 19 predicted proteins | sample 7442791 | NCBI WGS metagenome assembly JACCDI01 (sample SAMN15323434, study PRJNA562643) | freshwater metagenome | isolation source: river surface water | place: USA:Blue River Watershed | collected 2017-08-15
AACGAACACAGTGCCAAAGTGGTAGATCTACTCTCGGTAATTAATTTTGCTACTAAACAATTTATGAAGGCAGATAATAGCATCGATATGGTACTCGAACATTTTGATATACGCCCCGAAGATGCTCACGCTTGGTTCTATAGTACTGAATGGAATACCGATTTTCAGGTCAGTGAAAAGATGCTGGAAAATGTGATGTATTCACTTAAAAAAATTGGTAGTATCAAAGATGAAGCGCCAACATCTAATTTAGTGTCTCAGTTCGTTGAGCTGGTATAAAAAAATCCCGGCTTAAGAATAAACCGGGATCTTTAAAAAAATCTTAATGTAAATTAGCAGTACTGATCGTATGCTTTTCTTAACTGATCGGCAACCTGCTCTGCTGTATGTCCCTCAATGTTCATGCGCTCTACAAAATGAACAAGCTGACCGTCTTTAAATAATGCTACTGAAGGAGAAGATGGTGGGTAAGGTAACATAAACTCTCTGGCTTTTGCAACAGCATCAACATCCTGACCAGCAAATACTGTATACAGATTGTCTGGTTTTTTGTCGTTGGCCAATGAGCGAATAATGCCTGGACGGGCTGCTCCTGCTGCACAACCGCAAACCGAGTTAACTACTACTAAACTAATACCTTTGTTATTAGACATCGTATTTTCAACTTCTTCTGAAGTTTTTAATTCTGTAAAACCGACATTCGTTAATTCTGCACGCATCGGTGATACTAACATTTCTGGATATGGCATATTGTGAAATTTATTTTTGCAAAAATACAAAATTTCCATGCAATTTATATTGATATTAGTTTCATGCTGATAGTTAAAAACTATGCCATCAATTTAATTAAAGAAAAATATTTGTTGCAACGAATATTAAGTAGTATTTTTGTCGTAAATTGCATCAAACAATGGATCGCAAACTATTTTTAAAATATTTAGCCGCAACAACAGGGATGATTACATTAGGTTCGTTTAATCGCATAGGGGAGGCGCTCGAAGAGCAAGACACTACCATGCCAGTCTTATTCGTGGGGCATGGTTCTCCAATGAACGCCATAGAAGACAATCAATTCAGCAGACGCTGGTCGGCACTGGGGAAAGAAATTACCACACCGAAAGCGGTATTGTGTATTTCGGCTCACTGGTTAACACGCGGCACTTTTGTTACGGCGATGGATAAGCCTCAAACTATTCACGATTTTGGTGGATTCCCCCAAGCCTTGTTTGATGTTCAATATCCAGCGCCTGGTTCTCCCGTATTTGCCGAAGAGACAGCCAAGTTGGTCAAGAAAACAACAGTAGGTATGAACCACGACTGGGGACTGGATCACGGCACCTGGTCGATCGTTAAAAACATGTACCCAGAGGCCAATATTCCGGTGTTTCAGATGAGTATCGATTATGGACAATCGATGCAATACCATTACGACTTAGCTAAAGAACTGGCAGAGTTGCGCAAGAAAGGTGTACTCATCATTGGTAGCGGAAATATGGTGCACAATCTGGGGATGGTAGCCTGGGATAAAATGAATACCGATAACTATGGGTACGACTGGGCCATAGAAATGAACGAAACTTTCAAAAAGCATATCCTTGCAAAAAACGATGCTGCTTTAATTGATTATACCAAACTTGGTACAGGCGCAATGTTGTCCATTCCAACCCCTGATCATTACATTCCTCTTTTATATACTCTCGGCTTGCGCGATGAGAAAGACCAGGCCTCTATCTTCAATGATAAAATGGTGGCGGGTTCGCTTAACATGACCTCTGTAAGTTTCTCACATTCGTTATTAAATGGAGATCTGCCAAAAATAAGTGGTAGCGATTCTACTCAGGTAGATTCAGCAATGCTAAAATAATTTTTCAAAAAAGTCATTTACCTTTTCCCATTGAATGGTATTGAAGGGTAAATCATTTTTTTATGAAACTTTATATTGCCATTCTAAGCCTAGCTTTTAGCGCCTCTTTAGGTGCACAAACCATTAAAACCATCAAACCAAAACCTGACAAGGCCATGGTGTATTTGTATGGTGCCGAATTGTCTTACAACGAAACCATCAATTTAGCAGTTGGTGCCAATGAAATCGTCATTGAAGGGGTTGCTGCTGAACTCGATGAGAATTCTATCTCTGCCTACTTTAAAGGTGCTATGGTGATAGATACCCGTAAATCGGTTCGCTATCCTGAGTCGCCGAAAACCATTGATAACTATGTGCGTTACAAAGTAATCATCGATCGCATCAACGATTCACTTGATGATATCAGCTTTCTTATACGCGACTGCAATAACAAGAATGCTGCACTCGATAAGGAAAAGTATTTGTTGTTTAATAATCGTTTAATGAGAGGCGAATTTGCCAAAGATTCAATTGCCTTACTGAAATCATCACTCGATTTACTGCGTGCCCGTCAGAACAATATTGACGAAGAGAAACTTGCTCTTGATAAAAAGCTTTACCGTTACAATAAAATGCAAACTAAGTTAAATGAAAGATTAGAGCATTATCAGTTAGTGGCTTCAAGTGCTGGAGATATTATCGATCCTGCGGCTTATAAAGCCATTTATCAAATTATCGTTTCTGTAGAAGCAGAAGCTGCTGTAACAGGAAATTTGAATTTGAAATACTATGTACCATCTGCAGGTTGGTTGCCTCGTTACGACATTATGGCGACCTCAGGTAAAGAAAAAATTCAGTTGATTTACCGTGCGCAGGTGTACCAGAATACTGGCATCGACTGGAAAGATGTGAATCTTACTCTGTCTACCAGTAATCCAAATCAAGGGAACACTAAACCAATTTTAAACACCTGGAATCTTACCTATGGTTACCCGAATTCATATTTGCAAAATCAGAATGCCTATGGTGCAAAAGTGCCAAGCACGCAGAATTACAATATGGCGAAACCAGAGATGAAGACGAAAAAACTTGCAGTACAGGATAATGTCCAATCCGAAGATGTGGATGATGCAGGTGGAGCGATGGCTGAACCAGTTTTTACCATCAATGATAATTTGATGCGAGCAGAATATGTGATTAAAACAAAGTACTCTATAGCTTCAGATAACAAGTCGCACAACGTGGTTATAAACAACGTAGAAGTGCCGGTAACCCTTACCTACAGCGCTGTTCCAAAACTCGATAAAGATGCATTTTTGATGGGGAAGGTGGTGAACTGGGAAGATTTGAACCTCTTGCCAGCCAATGCCAAATTGTTCTTCGACGATTCTTACATAGGTTTAACGGCCATAGACCCTAACACTGTAAAAGATACCTTATACATGGATTTGGGGCGTGATCGCTCTATTATTGTCAAACGTCAAAGTTTAAAAGACAAGTGTAAGGACCAGGTAATAGGAGATGATCATATTGTTACCAAGACAATCGAAATTACAGTGCGCAATACCAAAACCATAGCCTTAGATTTTGAAGTGGAAGATCAGATTCCAGTTGCCAATGATAATACCATCAAAGTGAATTTGCTCAATAAAGATGGCGCAGTTTACAATGAACTCACAGGGAAGTTAACCTGGAAGATTAGTGTAAAGCCAAAAGATAGTAAAAAGATGGTGTTCTCTTACGAGGTGCGTTATCCTAAAGGGAAATATATTGGAACGCTTCAGTAATTAAGCGAGAGTCTGAAGTTTGTTCACCGACCTTGCGTGAATGGTCAATACCGGAATCGGAGAAGAACTGACAAGTTGCTGGGCATATGTACCCATAAAGAAACTGTTGGTATTCTCCGTTTCGGTCATGATCGTTATGAGGTCACATTCATGCATCTGAGCAAACTTAATACAGTCTTCGGCAATATTATTGCCATAGCTCTCATCGAAACTGGTTTTGATGCCATCTTTATGTAATAAGGCTTCTACCTGTTGCGCATATTGAGCCAGTTTAATACGAGTGTCTTCGCCTCTTACCTTGGTAGTGTTAAAGATTAAAACTTCTGCATCAAACCCTTTGGCCATTTTAGCCACCCAGTTCACTTTCTGACGGGTTTCTTCGCTGTCGTCGAGTGGTAGCATGATTTTATTAAATCCTTTTAGCTCTCCCACATCATTTTGAAGTGTTAATACTGGGCAATGAGAAGTGCTGATTACTTTGAAAGCATTGCTGCCAACCCAAAACTGTTGCCAGCCTGTTTTGCCATAGGCGCCCATTACAATTAAGTCGATGCCAATCTCACGTTCAGCTTTAATGACTTCTTTTTGAATGTTGCCACTTCGCTCGATGAAAGTAAAGACTGCGTTTTCTTTGGTGCAAACCTCTTTGATACGGTCGAGGACAGTCTCGTTAGATTTGTCTGTGAGCACATGAATCACATGGAGTTTTGCATTGTGGATTTTCGACAGCGTAATCGCGGTCTTTAATGCGCCAATCGCAGATGGTGAATCCACGAACGGAACTAATATGTTGTCTAGTATAATCATAAGTTTGTTGGAATTTCCCTCTAACAAATTAAAACAAAAGTTTCTGAAAATCAAAAACATTTTTCATTTTGTTGAAGATTTTGGCATAAATTAAAATGGGTTTATCCCAAAAAATAATGCTATTTTGCAATGTTATTATTGATTGATTATCACTTGTCAGGACTCTATTTTCACATACCATTCTGCAAACAGTCGTGCATTTACTGCAACTTCTACTTTAAAAACGGACGCAAACACAGTGAAGAATTCATCGAAGCACTGTTAAATGAAATTGATATAAAGTTAAACGGAAATACAGCTGATTTTCGCACCTTATATTTTGGTGGTGGAACGCCTTCTTTTTTAGAACCGGAATTCATGTCTGCCATCTTTAATAAACTTTCTCAGTACACTGATATATCGGCTATGCAGGAGGTAACTTTGGAAGCAAATCCGGATGATATGAGTATAGAAAATCTCAAGTTCTGGAAGTCGTTAGGCATTACCAGATTCAGTGTCGGAATTCAGAGTTTTTACGATGAGCATCTTAAATGGATGAATCGTGCCCATTCTTCTGAAGAGGCTGATAAGGCGCTGCGTTTAGCTGGTGAAATGGGGTTTGATCTCAGTATCGATTTGATCTTTGGGATTCCAGGTTGCAGCAATGAACAATGGCTGAATAATCTTAAGAAAGCACTGACTTATAACATTCAGCATATTTCATGTTATGGACTGACTTTGGAGGATAAAACGCCATGGAAAAAACTAATCAGTAGTAAAGGATATGTCGGTCCGGATGATGCCCAAAGTTCTGAGCAATTTGAACTGTGTATGACCTTTCTTCAAGAAAACGGGTGGCAGCATTACGAAATCAGTAATTACTGTTTGCCTGGCAAAGCAGCGGTTCATAATACGGCCTATTGGCAGAATCTGCAATATATCGGATTCGGTCCCTCCGCTCACAGCTACGACGGTCATTCGCGTTCATGGAACATAGCAGATTTACGAGCCTATTCAGAAGCTTTAATGTCGGGTAATTTGCCTGAGACCCGCGAAATCTTAAGCGCTACCGATCAATACAACGAATATGTGATGACTGGGTTGCGCACGATGTGGGGCATCAGTTACACCAAACTGTTGCAAATGTGTAATAATGATATAGAAGTTCAGCAACATTTGCAGAAACATTTAAACAATGGTGATATCATCATGCAAGATGATACCCTGGTCTTGTCTAAAAAAGGCAAATTGTATGCAGATGCAATTGCGTCGGATCTTTTTATGTGATTGAGTGATCATGTCGCCTGCGGCGGGCCCGAACATTAATTCATGCAGTGATTTAGGATTAACCTATAAGCAATAAAGTAGGAATAAATAAAAATGGATACAGTTTTGACACATAGCCCAAAATGGTTAGTAGACATAGAACACATTAAGATTTTACCACTATCATGTAGTCGTTAGCCTCGCGCTGCGAGTTGTTTGAGTTATTGATGAAGATTCGTTTTTAACATATAGAATTTCGTTTAAACCTTAAACATCCCGCATCAGCGATGCTGCAGAAACTTTCATTAAAGAAGGATAAACTTTCCAGACCGGTCCCAGCGGTGCCGGTGATTAAGCAAGCATGCATCGACGCAAGAACATCGACGCAAAAAAACATCATTCTATAAAACGGCCCTTCGATGCAGCATTCGACGTCGTTTCGCCATATGTTTTCGCTTCGCTACATCATATGTTGCTCCACTTTGCTCATGCTTTACTCAGGGACCCCTAATTTGGTTTTGAATGGGGAGAGGAAAAAAGGTTTTTGTGCCTTTAATTTAAAATCATTTGTACAAAAACCTTTTTATCTCTCCCTCTTTTATTCGCAAATCCGGGTCCCTGAGCAAGAATTGAGTAAGCAGGTAGCGTTAGCGGACTGCGCATCGCAATTCGCATCGAAGGGCTGATTCCTATTAGATGGTTTACCCACGACGATATACCAGCCCTAATGAAGTTGTGCGGGCGGACTCGCCTGCCAAGGTCATTCAGGCAGTCCCGTTAGACTGCAAAGGGAAAAAATTGTAAGTATGAAGATTTAAGCAACAACCCCAGCGGCGGCCATGATGCTTTCGAAGATACCTCTACCATCTCCATTGTGGAGGTGTTCGGCGAAACATCTTTCAGGATGTGGCATCATTCCAAATACATTCTTGCCAGCATTGCAAATGCCAGCGATGTTGTTTAAAGATCCGTTAGGGTTGCCAGCTTCGTTAACTTCGCCGTGCTCGTCGCAGTAGCGGAATAAAACCTGACCATTATCCTCGATTTGTTTTAGAGTTGCTTCGTCGGCGTAATAACGACCTTCGCCATGCGCAATCGGAATTTTATAAGACTTGTCTCTGCTCAACAAATTAGTGATCTTTAAATTGGTGTTAGCAGGTTTTAAAAAGACATTTTTACAAATGAACTGTTGGTTGGTGTTTCTCAATAATGCGCCTGGCAATAAACCACTTTCGCATAAGATCTGGAAGCCATTGCAAATGCCCATTACATAACCACCTTTTGCAGCATGCTCTTGTACACTCTGCATAATCGGACTTAGTTTAGCAATGGCACCACTGCGCAGATAATCACCGTAGCTAAATCCTCCTGGTAAAAACACAAAATCAACCCCTTTAAGGTCGGTGTCTTTGTGCCAAAGCTCTTCTACAGGCGAACCTGAAATAGCACTTAAAGTTTCTATCAAATCTCTGTCGCAATTTGATCCCGGAAATATAACTACGCCGAATTTCATTTGACTGCAAAATTACGAATTAAGTCAATCTATTCATAGTAGAATATGCACAATTTATCTCCGTTGAATCAATGTGTATGGATTTACAAGTCATTTTCTATACATTCGCAATGAATTATGAGGCAATTTTATCTGTTCATCTTTCTGCTAACATCTTCCTTGCTACAGGCACAGAAGCATGGTCTTAGTATTGAGGCCGGACAGTCGTTCGGAATTCTTTCTAAAGATTTTACAGATGCAGCTTTTCCATCTCAAACTTCTTATACCCTCGGAAATGGACAGTCGCAATCGCTTTCGTATTTTATTTTTCCAGATAGTTCTAATTGGTATTTTACCAGCGGTGTCGAATGGTTCAGAGGTGCTCAAACCATCACAGCTTTTAAACAGGGTGATGATTCTTTTTCCTACTCGTCTAATGCCAGAACATTAAATTCACTAAGATTGCAAGCTCAGCTCGCGTACCGTTTTGATCTAAAATATCTCAAACTGGATATTCGAGCTGGCGTGATTCTGCCAGTGATTTCCAAAAATAGGGAAGAACAATTGGTTAAAGATAGCAATGTGTTTGCATCAACGACTGTTGATTTAAAAAATTATACATCACTGGGTTTTAAAGGCGGACTTACCATCAGCAAATCATTAACTAAAGACATCGAGTTTTTTATTAATTCTGATGTCGTTTTGCTCAATACTCAGGTTAAATCTTCCAAAGTTGTTAGCTATTACGATTCCGATAACAGAACACTTGAAACCGAATATCCTGATATTGCTTACCGCGAAATTCAATACCGCAAGGATCCAACATTGGTGCGCAATAACGAAAGTGTATTGCCTGCACTCTTTAGGAAAAATCAGGCCACTGATAAACTGACCTACACACAGTCTGTCTGCAGCATCAATCTTAAACTGGGCTTTTTATTTTTATTTTAGTGACTGTGAGCACCAAGAAACTTCTGAGTTATGTGGTGCCCCTGGTACTCGAGGAAGGCAAAACCAAGCTGGGGCAGACATACGAAGTGAATTTTGAAAATGGCGTTAAAGTACTCAACTCGGCTAATACCAATTATAGCTTTGGGTCTCTGCATCAAATAATGCTGAAAGGCATTGAAGAAGTTTTGCGAAAGCATCAGCCAAAAAAGGTGCTTATGCTGGGTCTGGGAGCAGGATCAGCACTCTCAGTGCTTAATAAAAAATGTCAGTGGTCATTTAACGTAACGGCAGTAGAATTAGATTCAGATTTGATTCGAATTGCAGAAGAACATTTTGATTTAAAAAACTACAGCAACCTGAAGATGATAAATGGAGATGCTGCCGAGCAGGTAAAGCTTTTGTCTGCCGCGAGTTTTGATTTTATCATTGACGATGTGTTCATGGATGATACGGTCCCTGCTTTCTGCAGAGAGACATCGTATATCGAGGCTTGCCGGAGATTGTTAGAGTCCGGAGGGATATACATGCGGAATGTGATGGCCAATGGCTTTGAACATATGAAACTATATGAAGAGGAACTAAAAAACAACTTTAAAGACGTCTATTCACTTAAACATAAAACCTATGGCAACAGAATATTTTTCTGCAAAGCCTAATACCAATCATGGAGATAACAAAGAACAATAAAAAAATAACCAATGCCTGGTGCCTGTACGACTGGGCAAACAGCGTGTATCCATTAACCATTACTTCAGCTTTATTCCCAATATACTGGAACGCACAAACAAAAAATGGAATCGATGTATTCGGAATGCATTTAACCGATTCCATACTTTTTAGTTATTGTTTATCATTTGCCTTTATTGTCATCGCTCTGATTAATCCGGTGCTTGGTGGTGTTGCTGATAGTGCAGGTAATAAAAAATCTTTTATGAAAGGTTTTGTTTTACTCGGTGTGCTCAGTTGTTTTGGGATGTATTTCTTTGATAGCAGTCATATTGAAATTGGAATTATTACTTTCATCTTAGGTACCATAGGATATGCTGGCAGTATTGTGTTTTATAATGCATATCTGCCTGAAATCGCTACAGAAGACCAATACGACCGACTGTCAGCAAGAGGATTTGCAATGGGGTATATTGGAGGTGTATTGTTGCTGGTGATCAATTTATTGATTGTGCTGAATCCGGAATGGTTGTTTGATATGAATGCCAGAACGCTGGATATACTTGATAAAAACGAGTACATGGATCCTGTAGATGCACACAACCTGGCAATTTCACAAGCCAAAGGAGCAGCATCGCGCATTGCTTTTGTGCTGGTGGGTATCTGGTGGCTTGTGTTCTCACTTATATCTTTTTCGGTGTTGCCATCAACTAAAAAAATGAGTTCTAAAATTTCCTTTACCAAGGGCTACAAAGAACTTCAGAAAGTATATGGTCAAATTAAAAAGTCTGGATTAATTAAGCGTTTTTTAGGCGCCTTCTTCTTTTACAGCATGGGCGTTCAAACAGTGATGTATGTAGCAGCTTCTTTTGCTGATAAAGAATTGAAAATGCCAGCAGATAAATTAATCACCACTATACTGCTAATACAACTAATTGCCATTGTTGGGGCGTATGTGTTTTCTGCAATATCTAAACGCATTGGCAACTTCAATAGTTTGCTTATTTTAACAGCGATTTGGATAGGCATTTGTGTGACGGCTTATTTCGTCTACAGCGTTAATGCTTTTTATGTATTAGCTGCTATTGTTGGGTCGGTTATGGGTGGTATTCAAAGTTTATCGCGCAGTACATTCGCAAAACTTATTCCTCATGATTCAGAAGACAATGCCTCCTACTTTAGCTTTTATGAGTTTTCTGAAAAAGTGGCCATCGCCATTGGTACTTTCTTTTTTGGTTTTATCGAGCACGTCACCAACGGCGTAAGCATGCGCTATTCTGTTTTGTCTTTAGTGGTGTTCTTTTTAATAGGATTCATCCTTTTGTTTAAAATTAGAAAAGTTCAAATTGAAGATTGAAAGTGAAGTCGCTGATCATTTTACGCGGTTTGCCAGGAAGTGGTAAAACAGAACTGGCGCAACTTCTTTCTGAGTCTGGTTTGTATCCTGTGTTTGGAATCGACGATTATTTCACTGACGATTTGGGAGTGTATACTTTCAGGTTTGAAGATAATTTTAAAGCTTACGAATTTTGTCGTTCACGTACCGAAGAGGCAATGAAAACAGGTGCTGAAAAAATTTTCTTAGACAATGTTTTTAGTCTCGAATGGGAGATGGAGCCTTACTTCAAACTGGCGTCTGAGTACCAATACCGTGTACATGTGCTTACTGTAGAGAACAGGCATCAGTCTATTAATCGCCATAGCGTTAGTGCCGAGCAAATACAACGCATGGCAGAGAAATATAAGGTAGTCTTATTTTAAGCCGTATTTTTTACTGAAATAGTCGTACACCATTTTATTGAGTTGTGCAATAATTGCTTCGGTCGTTTCCTGACCTTCCAAAGAGTTGTTGACGAATACAGCAATGTAATATGGTTTGTCTTTTAGTTCAACAATCCCTACATCATTTAAAGCGTCAATGAAGCTATCTTCTTCGAAGTAAGTGCCAGTCTTATGTGCGATGCTAACACCAGGTAACAAGCCTTTCAAACGTTTTGGTCCTGTTTCAGTTTTACGCATAATGTCCAATAGCATTTGTTTTTCTTGTGCGCCACAAAGTTTGCCATTGTAAAAGTCTTTGAGCAGCAAGGCCATGTCACGGGGACTGCTGTTATTGGCGATCAGGCTGTCGGTGTTCATGTTTTTATAGGCACTGCCAATATTGATCTTGTTATAATGTTGAGCGTGTAAAAATTTGTTGAGGTCGGGTATCGAGAAGAAATCATATAATCGATCACACACAATATTGTCGCTTTTGGAAACCGAGTAGTTAAAACAATTGGCTAGTGTCATGGACACATCGCCGTAGGGGTGTTCGTCGCGCAGCGGACTCCAGGTTTGACGTTTCAGAGAGACACTGTCAAATACCACCATGGTGTCCAGTTTGATTAGTTGATTGGTGGCTTGATGCATGATGCCCACCGCTTGAGGGAATTTTACCACACTCATCATGATAAATGAATTGTCGGCATTGAAGAAGAAAGTGTCATCAGCTTCCGGTCCGATGACAGCCAATCCGATTAAGGCCTTTTTAGACTTGATGAAGCTGTCGATTTGGTTTTGCAGTTGAGTATGTGGGGAAGGTTTGTTGGATTGACAGGCGGTGCTCAACAAAAGTGCAGCTAAAATGGCGTAATATTTCATTTGGTTTGGATGGGATGTTCAAATATAAAATAAAGCAGGAATTCTTTTTGAAAAAAATGCGGATTACAAATATTGTTTCGGCGTTTTTCCTGTTACCTGTTTAAAGACTCTAAAGAAACTTGAACGTGAACTAAAACCGGCTTTCTGACCAAGTTCTTCAAGGGAGTTAGAGACACGTTCGCCATTATCCAGTGCCTGAAGGACATGGCGCACTCTGAGCACATTTCTGAATTCAGCAAAGTTGTACTGATTGTAATACCTGAATAGGAATTCGAGGTGGTAATACGGAATGTTAAGTTGTGTGCTTATGGTTTTTAAATCAAAGTCAGGGTTAGTGAAAGGTTCCTGATCCAAATACGAATTGATCTGTTCGATATAGCTGTTGATCTTATCCGGTTCCAGCTGTATGGTTTTCTCATCCGGATTTTTCTCCAGTTGTTGAATCCAGCCATTGCTGTCAAAGTAAAGTTCGCCAGTCTCAGAATCATCAATAATATTGGCTTCAGTGGCTTGATCCGACTGAGCAATGGCGCCTGGATGTGCATCTTTAATTAAGAATGAAACAGATTCGGCACTGTCAATATCCGGTAAAGAAGTAGTAAGCGTTGGAATGCCTAATAACAAATCCCTTTTAATGATTACACGGGTAAAGAGGACAATCAACACTAAACTTCTGAGGATATTGAGATTGCCAATATCCAATTTGGGTATTTTATAATTGAGCGTCCAGTTAAGTATGGCTGAGAAAAATAAGACCACGCACAAGGTGGTGCAAAAGCCCAGTAAACCCAGTATCCAGTTGCGCATCTTGCTCATTTGAGGATGCTCGCCTTTGTTGCGCTTGAGGTATTTAATCACCTGGTACCAGGCCATGATGGTGTAGAAAACAGAACCTAAGACAATAATTTTAGCATGTTGAGCAATCTGAAAATAGATGGTAAAAGGGTAAACATCGTTAAACTTACTATGCTGAAGAGGTAAACTAAGTTGACCGGTAGCAGAATAATTAGCAAACAAGTAGTAAACCAATAGAAGTGTAGCTAAACCAGGAACGATAAAGTGCCAAAGATCGTCTTTTTGAAAACGGTCTTCATCGTGAATGGTTTTCTTAATGTACAGGTATAGAATTGGCGGAATAAAATAGTACCAGCAAGATACAGAACCCATTAGAAAGGTGTTGTAGATGAGGTCTTCTTGAATAGTGAAAATGGAGAGCGATCTGAATGCCAGAAGCAGAAAGCCTAGTCCGAGTAGTTTATTCGGAAATTTGTTTTTCACCGAACTCATCAGCAAGATGGCTGCTACTGCCACACCGAAGATTGCTGAAATCAGGTTGAAAAAACTAAATTGCCCCATTGTAGTGTTTAAGTTTTGTTGGCAGAGTAGATGGACTCTTTAAACAGGCGCGAATTTATATTATTTATTTTAAAATAATGACAGTCAAAACAATGATAATAATTTGCAAGAAATTGATTGAAGTTCGTATAAAGTATAACAACAATAGAAATCGCAGGAATTAATAAAACCGGTAAGTGCTAACTCTTACCGGTTTATGGTTTTGAAAAGAATAGTGTTTGTTAGTCTTCAGAAGGCAAATCTTCTCGGTATTCTAAGATGTCGCCAGGTTGGCAGTCAAGTGCCTCACAGAGTGCTTCCAGTGTTGAAAAACGGATGGCTTTGCCTTTGCCGGTCTTCAATACAGATAAGTTCGCCAGCGTAATTCCGACTTTCGCCGATAAGTCGTTAAGACTGATCTTGCGTTTGGCCATCATAATGTCTAAATTTACAATAATTGCCATATTAAATCACTAAATCAATTTCGTTGTTAAGGTCGACGCCACGTTTAAAAATCTGTGCAAACACATTCAGAAAATACGCGATAAAGAGATACTCGAAGTGGAAGAGACGCATCGCGCTGGCTTTGTTAAGGATGTCTTGCAAGTAGTAAAGATGGATGGTGGACACAGCATCAAGAATAAAGAAGACAATACTCAATAAGGCGACACTTAGTAAATGTGCTTTCGAATCGAGGTTTTTAAAAGGATTAAACTTGTCTAAAGATCCAAAGAACTTGGCCAGGCGTATCATTAAATAACCTGCAATGAGCAGTTTTAAAATCTCGTAAATAGATATACTGATAAAGCCCAAAGGTGCTGACTTATATAAAGGCAATATATTGGTGTCAGAAAATACCAGTTTGAAAAACTGTAACTCTGAAGCGTTGTACCACTTATATAGGTAAGCTGGAATAAACATAAAGGCAAAAATGCCGATGATGTAAGAAAGATTGCGCAATGAATCGATGCTGCGCGAATTGTTCAAATTGAAAAGTTTAGTCTGTGTCAGAAAGGTTTCTACAGCAGACATGCGCGGGGTAGAATGTTTCGTGTTCATGGTGTTTTTAAAATTATATCACAAAAAACAGTAAAAATTTATTGATAAACAATAAAAAATAGTTTTAAATCGATAAAATGCGAAGTTTAACTGACCAGTGAAGAATTCCCAAATGGACGATTTTCGAGCTTTTTGAAATTTTTCACTAGGTATTTTTCGCATGACGATTCATGAAAATCAGCTACTTAATGAAAGTTTATTGCCGAAACCCTTGGCAGTTGAGGGTTTTGGTGATTGCGATAATTTGATTCAAAAATTGAATAATTTGCAATAGGTATTTTTACATTTTTCATCATGTTTTGATGAAAAATGATGTTTTAGGGTCGAAAATCACTCTTTTTAACTGAGTAAAAATACTCATAAAATGCTGTAAATCAGCCATGTAAGTGAATTTTTTTTGAAATTTTTCTGCCTCATCCTCAGATGCTTATCACTTATTTTTCGCGTAGGTGTGCGCGAACTTGCAAAAAATGGTTTTTCAATAGTTTAATGCAGTAATTTTGTGACCGTTAAGATTAAGTATTTATACCTAACAAAAGACAATAAGTATTTAAACTAACATTACACAAATAACCCAAAAATGAACTCAAAAAAATTAAACCCAATCAATTTCAGATTTGCAATCATTGCTATTGTTGCATTATTATCTTTTAACCAGGCTAAAGCACAGGCGCACACTACCGTAACTTCAAGCAGAGGCTATTATGTAGACATTACATTAGATGTAGTCAGAATCATCGCACCTAACTCTTGCCAATGGGGATACAATTTCAATACCCGTATCAGCTATGACATTACTTTCGGTGGTAGCAATAAACCAAAAGAACTATATACTCTGCAAACTACTTTGGCTTGCGGTACTTATAACAACTTCGTTTCACTTCCTGATAAAGGTGGTAAAGGCGAGAAAAATACCCATTCTAATCCATGGAACCCAAACGGTGATTGCGCTACTGCAACGCCATCATCTTTAAACTGCAATACTTTCACTTTAGTAATTGAAGGTCCTGGTATTCCCCGTCAGACCATCTCTATGTCAAGAACTACAATTTTACCGGTTGAGTTAATCGACTTCACTGCAAAAGCCGAAGCATTAAACATTAACCTTAACTGGAGCACTGCATCTGAATTGAACAATTCACACTTCGAACTTGAGCGTTCAACAGATGGTTTAAACTGGACTTCCATTTCAAAAGTAATGGCAAGCACAGAACAATCTGCCGTTAATAACTATAGCGTTACCGACAAATCTGCTGCTGCTGGTGTTAACTTTTACAGATTAAAGCAAGTCGACCTGGATGGTACCATCACCCTTTACAACACTATCCTTGCTGTGAAAAACGAATCTGCTATTGAAATGTCAGTATACCCTAATCCTGCAACTACTCAATTTACATTAAGTGGCGAGAATGTTGAATCTGCTACAATTCAGATCATCGACGCTATGGGAAAAACTGCCGACATTCAAGGCGAATACAACAATGGTAGCATCGTATACTCTACCGAAACTCTTAACAACGGTATTTACTTCATCAACCTTTCATTAGGTAACGAAACTAAAACCTACACCATCACGATCAACAAGTAAAAAGTAAGAACAATAAAATACCCCGACCTTCCAGAGTTCAGGAAGCGTCGGGGTTTTATTTTGTATTGGGTTTTTGTTAACCGTTCTTAATTTCTTCGGTGCCATCAGCGTGTTTGGCGAAGCGACCTTTAGTACGGTCGTGCACCTGATCATATCTCTGCCAAGGCCAGCCACCAAATTGGGTTTGGTGATAGTCTTCAAACGCTTGCTGGATTTCTTCTTTGGTGTTCATCACAAATGGTCCGTATTGTATCACTGGTTCTCCGATAGGTTTGCCCTGCAATACCAAAATGCTCACAGCTTCGGCATCCGCTTTAATCAGTAAATCCTGATCCGGCATCACCGTTACTGCGCTGTATTTTGGAATGGTTTTTCCAGCAATCGTGACACTGGCGCCTTCGTAAAAATACAAAGTTCTGTTAATGCCTGCAGTTGCTTTCGGTAAAGTATAGCTTGCATTTGCATCCATAATGATGTTCCAGATGCCTACTTCGTTTTCTGTCTTGCTGGCCCACGAGTTAGGTGGGCAGGCGGGAGCTTGAGTCTCGCCAATTTTACCTGCAATTACTTCAATACTGGTTTTGTGATTGTCGGAATCTGTATGCTCATGTTTGGGTATGCTTTCACTCCACAACATTTTAAAATGTGGGTCTACCATTTTATTGGCTTTGGGAAGATTGAGCCAAATCTGGAAAAGCTCCATGGGGTTTTCTTTTTCTTTCTCTATCAAAGGAAACATTTCAGAGTGTTGAACGCCTTTCCCTGCAGTCATCCATTGCACATCGCCATTGCCGTATCTGCCTGCAGCACCCATAGAATCGGCGTGGTCTACCAATCCTTTTCTTACCACTGTAACGGTTTCGAAACCGCGGTGTGGATGCCCCGGAAAGCCAGGAACCGTTTTGCCATGGTACATTCTGAAGCCATCTTTTACAATGAAATCATCGCCCATGTGTCTGCCTTGAAATAGGGTAGGGTCGGGACCCATGTTATCATTCCCTTTCGGGAAATTGTCTTCGTGGTGAACGCAGAAAAGGAATGGATCGGCGGTGTCCCATTGAAATCCAAGCGCCTTAATCTCCAGTATTGGATCAATGTCGTCTTTAGTGTCTTGCATATTTTTTAAGGTTTTTGAAAATTGCTCTACCGGAGCCAATAGAAGTGCTGATGCAGCGAAGGCCATCCGGCCTAAAAAATTTCTGCGTTTTAATTCGTTGCCCATAAAGCTTGCATTTTATTTGTTATCACAAATATACAGAGCTGCATTTAGAAATTAAAGCGCAATTATCTATCTGGTCATATAGATTGCTTATAGTATGTCGCAGTGGCTTATTTAAGTACGCTCAGCTCCTGGTTGAGGATATTGTCTTCAATCGGATTTAAAGCCACTTTTTTCTCCAGTTTACCTCCAAGACCAATTTTGCATTTAAAGAAATAAGCCTGTTTGTCGACGATACTGATTGCGATTAAAAGAGCTTCTCGGTTCTTGGCGATAGAACCAAAATTAACAGAACCTGAATTAGTTTCGCCTTTCATTACCCCTCTGATGTCTGTATACACCACATAGTATTGAGCATTGTATTTGCTGTCTGCCGAAACCATTAAAGGAATAGTTGGTTCGCTGTAAAATTTATCGCAATTGATATAGCCAAGATTATAGATTTTTAATTTGCTGTCCATCTTTTGTGCGGTTTCTGCTTTGATGGCTTCTGCTTTTTCTGCCTCTTTTCTCTTCTTTTCTTTATCCGCCAAATGTTTATCCCACTCTTCTTTAGAATGAAAGGTTTCTTCTGATATAACCATGCCTTCTGCATCTAATACCGTTTCTGTCACTTCGTAAGTTGATTTTTTGATACGTCTGTTAGGAAGTATCCAGTTGAGTTGATTCGGTTTGGCTGGATCTTTAATAAATACCTGCATGCTGGTGTCGTTTTTACCAAGTGTAAAGTCGGCCTGAATGCCGAGATTCTGGTTGATGCCTACTGTCTTTTTTGGGGCGTCGTTTTCTGTTGCATTTAAATAAATACTACCACCGGTTTGTAGCATCTGCCCATTGGAAACGGTCGGTAAACCACTCTTGATATAATCGCCAAGCTGGTAAAATTCTTTGAGTTCTATTTGCACTTTTTTGGTACTCAATAAACTGCCTGCTTTGAACAAAAGTTTGGTGCCTTCATTTCCAATGATCATGGTATCCTTAAGTGGATTAATGACAAAGAATTGCGAAGGCTTTTCGGGGAATAAGCCAAAGTTAGCAGAAGCAAGAGGTGTTTTATTAAATCGCAGGCCTACACCGACACTCATACCACTGTAGCCACTCGGAAAATTTCGCGGAAATCCTGTTGTCTGAAATCCAATACTGGTGGCATAATCTGCTATAGCCTGAGCCTGTATTTTGGAGGAAGCCGTAAATTTATAAATGTCCATGATGCTGTCATAAGCCAGAGGGTACAACATAATAGACTCGCCTTCCATCAAACGCGACGCAATAAAATTGATTTCATTCTTTTGCGGCTCACCTAAAGTAGTTTGATCAGGTTTAAAGACGATGTTGTACTTGTTGTCTTGAGCATGCGCTGTTGTAATAAACAACAGACATAGCAGTATCAGGCAGTTTTTTTTCATGATTAAATAAAATTGTTGGATTGTGGTAGTAGAGCAAACGAATGTTTACTTAAAAATATTGTAGATGTCTAAAAACAGAATCTCTAAAATTAGAAAAATTCTACCGGATGAAAACGGAAAATAGTCATACCTTTGCCGCAGAGTCCGGTTAACATTTGAAAAATTAACATTTTTACAACTACGGCTTAACCGCTCTTCAAAATCAGGCTTTTTTACCCTTGTGGAATTTTTAGAAGCAATTCTAAAGACGTTAGAAGATTGCGAAACCGGCGGAGGCTAAATCCTACTATTAAGGATTTTATCAAATACCGGACTCTTTTTTTTCGCCCTCCCATTCACCAATGGTGAATGATTCAGGCTCCAATCTATCCACCGTTGGTGAATAGGTCGCTGCTCCGCAGCTCGGGATATACTTCTTACATCAATCCCAATGCCTTCAAATCTATGACAATGTTTTTTTGTTTCGGATTTTTCTTGCCTTCAGTGTTTTTGGGGTAGTAGTGTAGGGTGATGCTATGCTCGTTGTGCTCATAATCCCAAAATAAATCTTCGGCGTATAGCGGCCTTTTGTTGCGTATGGCTTTTTCGATGTCATGTCCGGTAAGTGGTACTATAGCTTCTTTATCGGTGA
>JACCDI010483824.1_pt1 | contig 18665 bp, 12 predicted proteins | sample 7442791 | NCBI WGS metagenome assembly JACCDI01 (sample SAMN15323434, study PRJNA562643) | freshwater metagenome | isolation source: river surface water | place: USA:Blue River Watershed | collected 2017-08-15
CATCGAAAGATGCGGGCCTATAGCTCAGTTGGTTAGAGCACCTGACTCATAATCAGGGGGTCCCAGGATCATGCCCTGGTGGGCCCACAGCCGAAAGGCAACATTATCAAGGGTTTATGCTATTAAAAGCGTAGACCCTTTTTGTTTGGGGTATGTCCCGGCCAAGTTCGGGCCAGGTTTTATGTTTTTAAAGGGAAAACAAGGGTGAATGATTTTGAACTGTATATAGAAAGAAAAGTTTAAAACTTTTATATATACTATATTTGTTATATAATATTCGAAATGAAAAAACTGATTATTTTTTTATGTTTAATAATTTTTTCAAATTATTTAGTTGCACAAAAATATATTAGCGGAGATATCTCAAATAATACAATTTGGACTAAAGCCGAAAGTCCATATATAATAAATAACAATATTAATATTATAAATGCAAGGTTAAAAATAGAGCCAGGTGTTCAAATTATATTCAATAAAGATTTCTATATCAAAGTAATGAGATCTGGCGAATTGGTGTGTATTGGTAATGAAAAAGATTCAATTAAATTCTTTAGTGATTTATCAACACATTCTGGTAGATTTTACTTTACAAATGATGCAATTGGAACTAAATTTACTAATGATACAAATTATATAAATGGAAGTATATTTAAATATACGAAATTTGAAAATCTAGGAGATTGTGAAAATGCATCAACATCAAGTATATCAGCAAACTTTATTCATAATGTTGATTTGCTTTTCGATAGATGTAGTTTTAATAATTTAGAAGCAAAGAACAGCAATCCCGCAAAATTCATTATTTCATTTAGTTCAAATTCTCAGGGAATATTCAATAATTGTTCCTTTTCTAATTTAGTTTCAGTTAACATTTTAGGAAATAATAATTATAACGTTATTGGTAATAAAATATTTAATTCTAGTTTCAATACATGTAGGGCAATATCTGCTACTGCGGCATTCCCTTCAAGAATATATATAGATAATTGTAAATTTGAAAATATACAAGCAGGGGTATTAATATTAACTAGTCATGTAGTATATGATAATAAAATTGATACAGTTTGTATTATAAAGAATTCGAAGTTTGTAAAAACAGATTTTACAGATAGATTTCTAAAAAATACTTGGACTTATGATTTTGGCTCACCTATCAAAACAACAATTCTATCAAAATGTTATTTTGATGAAATTGGAATAGGACAATCCTTTATATATTCTGACAGAGGAAGAGTAGAAATAGATAGTTGTTATTTTAATAAAACTGGAAATAATGGAGTTTATGGTTATAAAACTAATTCTTATTTATTTGTAGGCGATACAATCAATATTAAGAACTCAAATTTAAAATTACCTGTCAATCAAAAAATTGCAAATACACAAGGTGATTACTTCCCTTTAAAACCAACACCAGTTATAAATCTCACTGGTAATTATTGGCAAAATATCGGGGGAGGAGCAATTACCGACTCTAATTATCTTATGAACTTATGCTTAGATTTTACAAAAAATAAATTACTTAATATAATAAAATACGGAAGATTAAACTCCACACCAATTAAAGGTGTTTTTTTTAATACTCCACCGATTATTTATGATACATCAATCACCATAAATGATACAATTGATATAAATAGTAAAATTACAACACTTAGATACTCTGATCAAGATAGTAATAAAATTAGTTTTAAAATTCTTGCGGGAAACCTAGATGAATTCTTTAGTATAGGACAATATGGGAATATCAATATAATAAAAAAATTAGAGTATAATAAAATAAATAAGTTTGAATTACTAATTTCTGCTAACGACGGGGTAGATTCTTCAACAGCAAAAGTAATAATTAATATTAAACCTATTCCAGTTATTAATTATCCAGCTACTTTTAGTATATGCAATAAAGACAGCTTAAAAGTATACACAAAAAAATATTTCGGATATTCTATTTTATGGTATAAAAATAATCAAGTTTTTAATAACCAAAATATTGATACTATTTTTTTAAAAGAAGCTGCAGAATATCAAATTAAAATTATAAAAACAGCAGATACTATTGCATCAGAAATAAAAAAACTTTTTATAAATGCAATTCCTTCATCACCATCCGCTTCAAATAAAAATTTATGTCAAAATGACGTAGCTATTCCATTATCAGCAACTAGCACATCTGACAATATCTTGCTTTGGTATGGCACAAATGAAATAGGCGGTTCATCAAGTACTACTGCTCCAATCCTCTCTACAGCTTCAACCGGAACTGTAAATTATTTTGTTAGTCAAAAAAATTCTAACACTGGATGCGAAAGTACTAGGACAAAAATAACTGTAAATATTAATCCTACTCCCTTATCACCTACAGTAAGAGATACCATATATTGTAATAATACAAATGCAGATACTTTAAAAGCAATAACCTTATCTAGTCACAGCTTATATTGGTATGGTATTAATTCAACAGGAGGAACTCCAAGTGCTTTTGGTTCAAAACCTAACACCTCCGTTATAGGTAGTTTTAATTATTATGTAAGTCAAAAAAATAATACCACAGGTTGTGAGAGTACTCGAGCTAAAATAAAAGTTATCATAAATCCATTGCCGTTAGCTCCTATTGTAAAAGATACAAGCTATTGTAATAATGCAATTTCTGATACATTAAGGGTTAATGCAACATCAGGATCAACTTTATTATGGTATGGAAACAATGCTACAGGAGGAACAGGAAATAGTATAGCAATCAAACCAAGTACTACATCAGTTGGAACTGCAATGTACTATGTAAGTCAAATAATAACGGCCTCAGGTTGTGAGGGACCAAGATCAAAAATTTCTGTTACAACTAAGCCTATCCCCTCCGCTCCCGCCATATCAAGAGATTCTGCAAATAATTTAGTGGCTAACATTAATGGAATTACATGGTTTAAAGATGGTTTGGCTATTTCAGATACAACACAAAAATTCAAACCATCTATTGCAGGATCATACACTGCTAAAACAACTCTTAATGGTTGTACGAGTGTTTTGAGTGCAGCATATTATTACTTAGTAACTGATATTATAAACCTAAGCAAAGACGAATACATTAAACTAGCGCCAAATCCATTTATTAATCAAATCAGTTTTGATTTTGTGCTAAAGGGCTATCAAAGATTAAATATTGAAGTGTTTGATGTTGCTACAGGAACTAAGGTGGCTAGTCAACCTAATTTAATTGCAGGAAGTAGGATTACTTTAGGTCAATTATCTGAAGGTACATATATTATTAGGGTTACTTCAAATGATCAAAAAATTGTACAACAATTTAAGGTTATGAAGATGTAAATTACGGGCCAGGTTCCCGGCCAAGTTTTCACCAAAAAAGGGTTAAAACAGGTGAATTATGAGAAAAATAGATCTATTTCATTCTTGTATCCTATTGATTATCAATAAAAGAAAAGGTATAGAATACCACTTTAAACCCTCATAATCAGGGGGTCCCAGGATCAATCCCTGGTGGGCCCACAGCCGAAAGGCAACATTATCAGGGGTTTATGCTGTTAAAGGCGTAGACTCTTTTTGTTTGGGGTAATTCTCGGCCAAAATTGGGCCAGGTTTTACGTTTTTAGAGTGAAAATAGGGGTTAATGGAGGTGAAGGGATGGAATACATATTATTATACTTTATTCAATAACTTCAAAAGTGTAATAATGATACAATGCTAGAAATAATTGACATAAATACTAATGATGAAAATATTCAAGTAATTGAAGAATTAAAAAAATCATTTAGAAAAAGATTACAAAACACTGTAAAAGAAGGCGTTTTAATAATTATTAGCAACTTTCCTGTTGTTGGTAGTCTTGATGGTAAAGTAGATTTTTTAATTCTTTTTTCAGTCAAAAAAATTAGTGGCAATTATTTAAAAACAATTTTAAATAGTAAAAATCACTATATAGATAACTTTGTTTTAGTTATAAGAAATGTCGAAGAGAATAACATCACTAAAATTGATGAAAAATATGTTTATAAAGACGCTGCTATGTTTGATTATAGAGAGTCAATAAAACAATTTTCAAGTTCTTTTAATGAATTATTAAATAAGTATGAAAAAATTAAATGCTTCGTATTTTATAATTATATATCAAACTCCAAAATAAAGTATTCTAATGAAGTAATTAGTCTAAACTCTTCATTCACTTCGGATTCACTATTAAGTATAATTACAGAGCAATTCATTAAGAAAAATGGAGAATATAGAATTGCTTCGTTTGTTAAAGAAAGTAATATTACTTATTCAAATATATCATTTGTAGAATTTGCAAAAAAAATAGTCTCATTTTCAGAAGAATCATCCAAGTATGGGATTTTAACAAAAAACAAGCTAGATAAAATAAGTAACTCAATTAAATTAGTTGATGAAATTTATGATAATGTTGGAAAGTCAATCTCTATAATTAGCGGTAAAGCCGGAACTGGAAAGACTCTTTTATTGACTAGAATAATTCACAAACACGCAGTAAACAAACAAAGTATTAGATTTCTAACTTTTAATAATTTACTAATATTAGACATTAAACAAAATTTACAAAATTTTGGATACTATGGAGATAATAGAATTGCAATATGGACAATACATAGATTTATTTTTAGAATTTCAAAAAGACTTGGAATATGTCATATATTTAATGAAGGAAGAGCAAAAGAATTAATAAGTGTATGTGATACTAGAATTGAAAAAATTAGAATTTATTACAAGGATATACTATCAAGATTAGAAATAATAAATGATAAAACTATATTTTTTGAAATTACTAAAAATCTAAATAACAAATCTGATTATGATGAATATAGGGAATTTTCTAAATTCATATCATCATGTAAAAATCTTGATTCTTTTGACGAACTTAAGTCAGAATATTTAAAAAAGAAATTTGAGTTATTGGTTCCAAGTTTAGGAACCAAATCATTTTTTTCTGATTACTATAAAATTCTTGAGAGTGTTTATTTAGCATTAAGTGATCCATCAGAATTTTACAATAAATTCAACATTAAAAATAGGTACGATCTTTTAAGTCTTTTATATAAAATAGATAAATCTGATGAAGATGAAATTTCTTTTGGTAATTTTTCAAAACAATTGGACAGTGTATTTAGGATTGCAAATTGGAGTAAACTCGTAATCATAGATGAAGCTCAAGATTTTCATGTATTAGAAAAAGAGATTCTTTTTAAAATGAGAGGTTCTGAAAATCTAATTGTTACATCAGGAGGTAAGGCTCAATTAATAAGACATAACTCAATGCTTGATTGGAGTAAATCATTTGGTAGAACAATACCACATAAATTATTTAAGTTATATAATGGCTCATATAGACAAAAACAAAATATAATTAATTTCGTAAACCGATTTGCTAAAGAATTTGGAATCAACATGGATCTAAATAGTGTTTCAGAAAGCAAAGGTTTAGGTAAAATAATAGTTGATACTAGAAAACATACTTCATTAGTAGATGAGACGATTTTGACTGAATTTAAAAACAATGGCGAAATAAATAGGTGTTCTGCATATGAAAGTTTGATTATTCTAATTCCCTCGAAGAACTATACTATAAAAAATAAGAAATCAAATTCAATTCAAATAAACGAAAAAGATTTTGTACAGTTTGTAAGTTCAACCGAGGACAGAAAATTAAAAAATTTAGACGTATTTGATAAATGTGATATGCTCCCATGGGTTGGTATATCTGAGGATAAATATGCACTTAAAACTCCTTATCAAAATGAAACAAGAATCTTGCATTATGAATCAAGTAGAGGATTAGAAGCATGGACTTGTGCGTGTATGAGTATAGATGAATATTTTAATTATAAAAAGAGTACAGATGAGGCATTAAATCATATTGCTGACGATTTATATCTCAAAGAAGATGAAAGAAGAGACAAATATGCGGCTAATTGGTGTTTAATGGCTTTTACTAGACCAATTGATACATTGTATATTAATTTAGAAAATACTGAAAATCCTATTTCCAAATTAATTTTAAAAATTGCAAAGGAAACTCCGGGAAGTATAATATTTTAATATATTGATTATTGTAAACTAAAGACTGAAAAATGTAATGATAAAAACTAAAGGTGAATTTGAAAAGGCAAATATTATATGTCAATCAATTATAGAAAATTATGACATCTTCTCCGATATGCCTTTATGGCTAGATGAACACAAGTCATTATTCAATCAAATCAATATTCAACCAAAAGGACTTCCAGGAATTGCAAATTCTAATTACGAGGGTATTAGATACGAGTATATATCTAAATTTCACCGACTTTACTCAAAAGTAAAATACGAATACAATATTCTTAATGAAAAAACCCACTTAGATACCATAATTCACCTTATTGAGCAAATGAATTCGTTAATGCTAGGTCATTATTTAGATAATGATACAATAATGAATAATGAGAATCCTACATTCTATTATCTTCTTGGGATGGCATTTGATGAATTACAATACAGGGGAAATAATAGACTCGATTTAGTTAAATCACATTGCGAAAGTTGTAATCAAAATCAATTTTTGTTTGTTGGCAATAATGATGGCAGTTATTTACAATTACAATTCAAAGTTGAAAATGACATAGTTTTAGATGTTAATGAATGTGAATTTTTAAAGTGTTTAGTCCCAAGTCATATAGATACAGAAAAACAGGTATTTTTAAATACAGAATTACCACCATTTTAAATCGGACGAAATGAGGGGATTAATATTTTTAGTAATTGTATATATTGTTAAGTGGATTATAGATGAAATATCTAAACCAGAAGTCCCTGATGTGGATCAAATCATCAATTCCATAACTGAAAAGAAACCTATCAAGTATATCTCCAATGGGGTTGAAATAAAGGCAACCCTCAAAAAACATTATTTTGACATCTTAGATATGGAGAATGGAAAGATATATGATTGGGAAATGATATCAGGACAAGTTTTCAAACAACATTCATACTATGATGAAGATGTTAAAGTTGGCTATAAGACTAGATACAATACCAAAGATATACACTTAGCTGAAGATTATATTTTAGACTACTATGATTATGTAGTTCATTTAAACTAAATACTTCTAAGAATTGATTGTAAATTTAAGTATGGTTGACATTCTATACAACTATCTGAAATTTCTGTAACCACATCCTTATTTAATGAATTTGCTTTAATTTTAGCATCTTTAAAAGATTTACACTTTTCACTTTTCAAATCAGAAGCATTTACCAGATTTTTATATTGTTCGCAATTGCTGCGGTGTATTTGAATAAACCAATCTTCTTTGGAATAGTGAATAAAATAGTTATCGCCATGCTTATCATTTAATTGATTTATGAGAGTTCTTGTACTTTCAATAATAGATTTGATTAAAAAATCTCTTTCGCTTACTAGTTTACCAATATTTCTTTCTAAATACCCTACACTTGGTTTTTCAAAGTCAAAATATTTTAACTGATTTTTAATTCCTTCTAATAATAAGGGGGTCCCAGGATCATGCCCAGGTGGGTCTACTAATTGGGAGTCAAGCAGTTACAAGCGGTATTTAACGACTTTTTTGTAGCTGCTTTTTTCATTTGCACCATAATTTACACCACAAGTTTATTGCTGAAACGTGCGGAAACGTTGGAGGAGGTATTTTTGGAGATGATAGTTATTTTGGGGAATACTATAAAAATATTAGCAGAAAAAATCAAATTATACATTGCCAAAAAGTTTAATCAAGTTTTTTATAGATTAGCTGATTTATAAAAACTATATTATGATAAGTTATTACATTGTGTTAGGCATAATTCATTTACTAATCCATCTATAGATCCCTATTGGCTTTTTTGCATTTAATACAGACTGTCCAAAAATGGATACAAGATTTTTATCAGTACATGTATTTACATTTAAATAATTAGGGAAAATATCTTTAGAGAATTTAATACTACAAAGCTTTTCTGCTATTGCAATTTTAATTTTTTTAAGAGTTTCTGGCATTATTTTACTTTTGCACTTATTAATTATAGTTGCAAGTCTATTATCTGATGTTACAATAAAAACATTTTCAGAACCATGAATTTTGGCTAACTGTATACCCATTGATATAATTAAATGATCAAAAGTACTTGCGGGGTTAATATTGTGTTGCTTTGTTTTTCGTTTAGATATTTTAAAATAATGGTCAATTGGAGCAACTAAATTTATTCCTAAAATATGATATCTATTTAATTCAAGATGGTATAAAAAAGAACCATTGTGAATGTCCTTTTGAAATTGGTTTACTAAGCTTTGATAAACACGTGTGTCAATTGGCTTTTTTACATGTTTATTCCATTTACCAAATGAGCATTTTATAAATACACTTACTGTTTCAGCAACACAAAAATTAGGCATATAAATGAAAACCTCCTCTTTGCGATTTCTTGCATGGTTTATTATTAATTCAATATTTCTTGCAGCATTTCTATTACTTATGCTTTCGGGAAGATAATATCCCGCAGCTATATTAGCGTCAATTAATAAGTACTTCATTTTTACTCAGCTGAATTTAGTAATAAATCAAAACTGAAATTCACTTGCAATTTATCGTGTGGAAATATTACATACTTCCATGGTTTGTTTCCGTTTTCTAAATTATATTCAGAAGCATATTTGCAATACATATCTGCAGCACGTTTCTTATTTTGCACTTCAGCTGTATCAACTTGATTTGCCGCTTTTACTTCAACCATGTAAATTGCTTCATCTCGTTCAATTACAAAATCAGGATAGTAAAAGTGAATATTATTCTCCCCCCAATAAATTCTAAATTGTTTGTTGGCTGGTCTTAGCCACTTAATTACTGATTTGTCTGCTTCAATAATTTCTGAAAGCATTTTCTCAGAACTCGAATCAAATTTGTATTGAGGGTGACAGCTTTTTTCAAATCCCATATATACATATTTAGTGGCATCGCGAGCAGGTATTGATTCTCTAAAATCTTTATACCCATCTTTTGCTAATGCACTAAAACTCCATTGTTCAATAGTAGTAAAAGGGAGCACATTAGGTTTACTATATTTTGGTTCTGATTGCTTGAAATGGACCTTCATCTGTTCCCAAATTCGCTGTGCCACAATTTTTTTCGACTGTCTTATTAATGTTTTTAATTCTTTTACATCTGCTAGGTCTTTCGCTAATTTTTCAACCGCTTGAGTTGCAAGCTTATGTAAAAGATCTGGGCATTGGTCATAATCAAGTTCTGGATAGTTGATTAATTCTGAAATAATTTGATTGACTGGTGTTTCTTTATGCTGTGCTCCATGTATAACACCTATTGTTGTATACTTTTCATCTACCAATCCTCTAACTCTTATCTCTTCTTTTAACAGTCTAATATCAAAACCAGTTGAAATATCTAAGTCAAAATCTTCAAACCAAGTTTTAATTTCATCCTGTGTAAGATCAATACGAGGTATTTCAATAATATTCTTTTTATACTGTGTAATTACATTCTCGTAAAGAGCTTCCGCCTCTTGTATTATGGAATCTTTGAAAATATTTTGTTGACCATAAGAAAGTGAATTTTCAATTTGTTTCATCACTTGAGTTCTTATCTCTGGCTTTTTATAGTCATCAATTTTATTTACCCCTTCTATTTTCCCTAATGTTGGCAAAGCTTGAATAATTGCTTTTTTTGCGTCTACAACTCTTTGGGCTTTTTCTTGTTTTTGCGGTTCTTTAATTTCATAAACAGCGGCTTGTTCTTTTTGATGCTGAACTTCAGTTATTGAACTACTAATAACTGCCACGGTTTTTTGTAATGCCTCTTCATTACTTAGTTCAACATAGGAGAATTTTTTAAGAATTGAATTAGGGTTCTGTGCAGCATCGATTACCTTTTGAAAATTATCATGTGAAATCACCGTCAATCTATCAATTTTATCAACTCCTACACGCTCACCTGAAAATGGTAATCTTAATCCACGTCCAATTGTTTGTTCAATTAATTTTACGGATTCGCCTTTTCTTAATGGACATATGGTATAAAGGTTAGTAACATCCCACCCTTCAGCCAGCATATTTACGTGTATAACAATTTCAATGGGATTATTATAGGACTCAACCGTTTCAAGTAATCTTGCATTTTCATCGTCATTAATAGATGAGTCAATTTGAATTACCTTGTTCGCGTATAACCCTTCGTAAAATGCTTTAGATTGAATATAAGCAAGAGTTTCCCTTGCATGAGCAATATCTCTACAAACAACTAATATAAAGGGCTTTACCTTTTTTGCCCCCGTGGAATTAGAATAAATTTCTAATTCCGTTTTTACATCTTCATGTAAAGAAATTGCATCTTCTAATTTAATTCGCTCAATATCAGCATCACTTTTACCTTGCGCTTGAAAATCACTTCTATAGGCTATTGCAGGATTTTTTACATACTTGCCGTCTGATAATGCTTGTGCTAAATTATACTCGTAGACAACATTTTTAAATACATTGCCTCTTTGGTCTATAGGTGTAGCTGTAAGTTCAATGCCAAAAACTGGCTTAAGCTCATTTATTGCTGCAGCAGATGAATCAGCTTTATATCTATGTGCTTCATCCATTAATATAACTAAATCATCAAGCTTGCTTAAGTAGTCCCAATAACTTTGGCCTAAGTATTCAGCTAGTCTTTTAATTTTGGGAAGAGATCCTTTTTCAGCACCTCTTGTAGGGGAAGTTGCATCTTTATTGAACTTAGAAATATTGAAAACATTAATTCTAATTTCACTATCTGAAAACAAACCACCAAGTGTTGAATAATTGTCTCCTGTTATTATTACTGGTCTATTTGTAACGAAGTCAGCAATTCCATTAAACACATATTTAGGGTTACTAGGGTTTCCAAAGTCTTCTATTAATTTATCATAAATTGTAAGGTTAGGTGCTAACACAAAAAAGTTTCTAATCCCTTTCTCTTTATAAAAATAAGAAATACATGCGCCCATCAATCTTGTTTTACCAACTCCGGTCGCAATTGAAAAACAAATTGAAGGAAATTCACGTTCAAAATCTGTACATTTTGGGTATGACTCAGTTACTTTACTTAATTCCTCAGCTAAATCAACTTGCTTGTCTAAATTTAACTTATTAGTCAAATCAGCCACAATATCTAAAGCTTCTTGTAGGGGTTGTCGCAATGAAAGCCTTTGTTTAATAAAATTTGCATTCTTATTCATTAGTCAAATAATTCTGGTGATGATGGATTTGATTTAATTTTTTTTGATAGAACTTCAGTCTTTTCAATTTCTTCTATCTCGTCATTTTCAGTATCATTAAACGGAATATTAATAATATTAAAACTATAATCTTCTTTTCCAAATTCACATCGCCCTAATAATAACTGAGGCATTTTTTTGATACTAATATTTGTATACCTGTTTTCACAACCTTCTTGAAATGATTTGCAAGCAATAAGTAAGCTTTCTTCTGGAAGCATCTCCTCTTTTATTTTGTCTAGAAGTTCAATTGTAATAAATTGTGTTGTGGTGAAAATGTAATCTTTTTCAGTACTTTTACCCTGTTTCCAATATACTAGATGTTCTGGCTGAAAAATAAAACCCTCTTGCTTTGCCATTGCTGCTGCTAGCATTTGCGCATTATATTCTTTAGATATTACCCAATTGCCATATTTATCTTCGTTTAATAGTGAAGGAGCTAACGTATAAAATTTAAAACCTCCACCACCAGACCAGTTTACATCTTTAGTTATTCCAGCTAAATCTTCAGCGTTAATAATTTTTTTAAATCTTGGTACACAATGAGTGATAGCATGATCTCCAAGTTCAATTGTAATCCACTTTCTTTTCATTTTGTGAGAAACTGCTGCAGTTGTACCAGATCCGGCAAACGAATCTAAAATTATATCTCCTTCATCTGTTGATAACTCCAGGACTTTTTTTATAAGTAATTCAGGTTTCTTTCCATTGGGAAAAAGAACACCCCCTTCCTTTGTCAAATTATTTAATGGAAAACCTTCCCAAAAAGTACCAGCTTTTTCTAATTTTATTATTCTATTTCCTTTTTTTATACAAATATCACTCAACCATGCTATTTGATCTCTGTTATTTCCTTTGTAATATACAGTCGTTAATTTATTTTTATTTCTTCCAGATCTAGGTACGTAATCAATTGAAAAAAAATCACCAAGATCAACAGTTGCTTCCATAACTCTTGTTCTAATTGAACTTTGAGCATTAGTATCTCTAAATATTTTATCGAAATATTTTAAGTAACATTGCTCCTCAGTCAGACGGTCTTTAATCATTAATTCACTAATTGTCTCATACTTTATATTTTCATGTTTGTAAATTTTTATGCTTTCCCCTGAACCATCTGTAATTTCTTTTAAAAACTCTCTTTCATCAATTCCTGTAATTACTCTTGTGTATTTCCAGCTTTTGCCTTCTAACCGCATATCATTTATCTCTTCAAATAAATCTGTTTCATCATATACTGTATTGAATGAATTAAAATGATTCATATCACGAGCATAAATTAGTATATACTCAATATTTTTTTTCAGCTTTTTATCTTCTCCGCCACCGCTAGCACCAGCAGTTTGTTTCATTTTAACAGAAACCTGATTAATAAAATTTTGTCTGCCAAATATTTCATCCATCATAACTCTACAATATGCGATTTCATTATCATCAAGCTGAACAAATATTAATCCATCCTCTTTTAGCAGCTTTTGAAGTATTACCAACCTTGACCTCATTAAACTTAGCCAAAGTGAATGCTCCATTCCATCATCATAATGTTCAAAAGCATTACCAGTATTATATGGAGGGTCAATATAAACACATTTTATTTTGTTGGAAAAGTCTTGCTCTAATGCTTTAAGGGCTAATAAATTATCACCATGTATTAACATATTCTCAGACTCTGGATCACCGAAACTGTATTCGGGATTTTCAATTAAAACGCGAGGTTCTAGGTTTAATTCTGCATCTTTCCCAATCCAAGTAAGTTCAAGTTTATTATATCTTTGTTTTGCCATGTTATATTAAATTCCAGTTAATTGTAAATAATTGTTTTATATTTATGTCTTGTTCAAGCCTTGACTCAATGTCATTTAAAAGCTTTTCCTTTCTTTCGTCTATTTGATCTTGTGCTTCAAAAAGATTTTTACGCTTTTCGTTTCTTTTTTTCTCAAGGTCTTTTATCTCTCTTTGAAGTTTAACTTTTAATTTAAGATCAACAATTTTTCTTGACTCTGCTTTTCGTAATTTAATTTCTGATTCCAAATCCTTTACTTCCCTTTCTAAACTTAGTTTCATGTCATCAGCCCATTTGTCTAGCTTGTCAATCTCTTCATTATAATATTCAGAATTTCGCTCTTGAGCTTTACTTAATACATCTTGTTTCTCAGAAAATAATTGTTCTTGTAATTGTTCAGTTAATACTGCCGGTGCTAAACTATAAGCAGCTGCTATTTGTGGTAAATTAAAAAATTTAGAAGCTATTTCACCTGGTATTATTTCACCATCTTCTGTCACACACGAAATTATTAAATACTCCTCTAATTCGAAACTATTCAAGCTAACCAAAGCAGCCTGAAGCCAACCACGCTTACCTTTATATTTATCTAATACTGCAATTTTTTTTGTAGACTCGGACAGGTTTATTTCAATACTACCTTTATCAAATTCATTAGTTTTACAACTATTAATAACCATTTGAGCTAATGGGTGCCCAACCCTGTATATATTTACATCATCAGGAAGCTGGATTTCAGTTTTTTTCTGGCTTCCTGTAGATCTAATCAAATAATACGGACCATTATGAATAGATGTGTCTTTAAATGGATTAGATTTTAAAGCAAATGAACTATCTCCGTCTTCAAATAAGGCAACATCGGATAATGTATGCTTAGTTAGGGACCATAGCATTTGCTCATATACAGATAGATATTCTTTACCTTTTGCTAAATTTACTTTTAGCCTTTGGTGAACTTCTTCATCAAAATTTTCAAGCAGCTTGCGCTTAGTTAGTTCTAAATTCTCTTCAATTTCTGGCTCTAATTCATTTTGTAATAAATCAAAAGCTTGCTTAATTTCTTCTTCTCTTCTACACTCTTGATAGATTTTTGCAATTCTTTTTTCAAAATCAATTCCACTACCAATAGCCCCTAACACTTCGTCACTGGCTCCAAATACTCCTGAAAACAACTTGAATTTCTCATCTAGCAATTGATACACTCTTTCATCAGCTGCATTTGATTTATTTAAAAAATTTACTACCACTACATCAAACTTTTGACCGTATCGGTGACATCTTCCAATTCTTTGCTCAATTCTTTGTGGATTCCACGGCAAATCATAGTTAACTACTAATGAGCAAAATTGAAGATTGATCCCTTCTGCTGCGGCTTCTGTTGCAATCATGATTGTACCTTCTTCTCTAAAATAATCAACTATAGCTTGTCTTTTATCTGCAGTAACAGAACCAGTAATTCTATCAGTATTAGCATGTTTTTTTAACCAAGAATCATAAATTCTTTTTGAGTCAGTATCATTATTAGAGCCATTAAATAAAACAATTTTTCCTGCGTAAGATTCTGTTTCAAGTATACTCTTAATATATAACTGGGTCCTGGTAGATTCGGTAAATATTATGGCTTTTTCATTAGCGCCAAGTTCATGCAGTTTTTCAAATCCCTTTTTTAGTGCAAGTTTCAATCTTTCACCCTTAGAGTTTTTGTCTATTTTTTTTGCTAATTCGTAAAAGCGATTAATAAGAGTAACTTCTTTTTTAACTTCAATGATTTGTTCTGAAGTAAGTGGTTCGGTTTCTTTAAAACTTACGTTTCCTTCGCTTTCCTCTTCTTCATCATCGATCCATTCTTCTTTTAAATCTTCAAAGTCATCGTAATTTGTTGTTATTTCTGTTTCAAAGTCCTCTACTTGATTAAATTCACTTTGTTTTTCCAGCAATGTCTCTAACCTAGTTTTCATGGTCAACATAGTTCCTGCAATTGCGAATGTTGAAGAAGACAACAGCTTTCTTAAAATAAGTGTAATTAACTGTCTTTGACTTGCGGGTAAGGCATACAAAACAGGAGTTTGTAAGTAATCAGAAACACCATTGTACAATTCGATTTCCTCTTCGTAAGGATAAAACTCCTCTACTAATGGAATCCTATTTGTGTAATTAATATATTCTAATACCTGTCTTCTTAGTGTTCTTTTACAAATTGGAGCTAGTCGTTGCTTTAGCTCCTCAAATATTCCTTCATCTCCAAGCCTTGTATACTGACTTTTATAGCTTTTCAAGTCGCCAAAAGAATATTCATCAACAATACTAACTAATCCGTAAAGCTCTAATAGTGAGTTTTGTAATGGTGTAGCTGTTAATAATACTTTTGGTGAATCTAATACTGCATTTTTTATAGTATTAGCAATCTTGTTATTTGGCTTATAAACATTTCTAAGTCTATGTGCTTCATCTATAATTACTAGGTCCCATTGTGTTTGTTTTACATATGGCTCCTTTGATCTTATAAACTGGTATGAGCAAATTACAATTTCTTCCTTTCTTTCAAAGGGATTTAAATTTCCTAGTTTGATTGTTGCGTCAAAAGATTTTTTTTCTAGAATAATAGTTGGCAAAAAGAATTTGTCTGCAAGCTCTTGACTCCATTGTTTTCTTAAGTTAGCAGGACATATTATAAGTAACTTTCTTTTTCTTTCTGCCCATTTTTGAGATAATATAATACCGGCCTCAATTGTTTTACCTAAACCTACTTCATCAGCTAATATTGCACCTTTAGATAATGGTGATTTAAATGCAAATAATGCTGCGTCAACTTGATGTGGATTAAGATCAACCTGTGCATCTTGTAGCGATGCAGTAAGTTTACCAAGGTCCCCAGACGGCCTTTGCCTAGTTAGTTCGTATGCGTAATATTTTGCTTGAAATGGTGTTAGAGTCATTTTATTCATTAATTAATTCTGATACTTTAACCTCTAACACTTTAGCAATATTCAATAAAGTATCAATACTTGGATTTGTCTGATTGTTACACCAATATGAGACACTCACTTTACTAACACCTAGCCATTCTGCTAAGTCTTTCTGTTGAATGTGTTTTTCTTTTAAAACCTCATCTAATCTGAGTACTTTCTTCATCTAATTGCTGAATTATAAGATAGGCACTCAAGTTAAGCAATATTTGAATTCAACTATTACTTTTTTTTATTATTTGTAAGATAAATACGAATGATATATTTTGTCCTTAAACTGATTCATCACTTTTTTGGATCAAATTATCAACTACTTTTCTTGTTAAAATTTTTGATCTAACTAATGTATATCCAAAATCTTTTAAATAACCTTTAAATAAATTAAATGTAAGTTCACCCATATTCGCATGAGCTATAATTGAGGTGTTGATTGCTATCTCACTTCCAAGAATAATTTTAATTGATCTACGATCTTGAATGCTATGTTCTCTGGCCTTTCTTAAAAGCACAAATCTAAATTCTTTTTCATGTTCATAGTCAGGTGTCTTAATCATACTAGTCAAAAGGTTTGAATGTAAACTTGCATGACTAGGAACAGCAAAATAATCCCAATAATTGACCTTTCCGTAGAAAGTATCAGTTATTTCTAGGTCATCCAAATTTTCAATTGAACTAATAAATGCGTCAACAATTGATCCTAGTTTAATTTTAATTGCAAAACCATCATTATTTGAATATAAATTCCACATCGCTAAGGATTCAGTATCTTTTGTTGGGAGAAACCAACAAGATGCAAAAATTCCATTTTGCCATTTTTCTATGTCACCTTTTGACTGTAATTTAAAAAAAGAAAGGATTTGTTCGTTGTTTGTTGTATTATGTAACTTTAAATTATATCTGGCTTGATTCTCAAGCCCTTCTAAAGGGTCTTCAAATTGATCTAATCTCGAAAAATGTAATTGTCTATTTTGAATAAAGTCTAAAAGTTTTTCTGAATTAATATATCTCCATAGATAAAGATTATCTAATTCTTCTTTATTTAAATTACCATGTAACAATGGTTTCATATTTTTTATATTGTAATTAAGTGATCTAATATATCATTCCTGTATAGTTTATTTTATAAATACTATTATTCCATCTTCCCTTTGTTTGTTTATTTATCTTTTTTTTACTCTTAATAAATCTTTCAACACATTTTAAAAAAAGATTAAACGTCCATTTATTATCGTAATTAGATATGATTATTTTTTCATGTGTTGTTAAAAAAATGGCAATTTCTGTCATACTCAATTTGTTTATATTATACTCAACCTCATGAAAAGCAGTTAATTCATTGAAATACTTATCTCCATATTTTTTAAATGACTTATAGCAATTTGATATTGAAGTTCTCTTATACATAAAATTAACTATAAACATTTATGACTGATTGTTTCTAAATTTATATGAAACCGTGAAGTCAAAGAGTTTTCAATTTCATCTTTACTGCAACGGTATGTTTCATCACAAAGATGAGATCCATCTGGTTTCTTAATTTCTACAGAAAACTCTCCACTTCCGTCTAAACATCTACACATTACAATAATTACTGGATCTCCATTTTTTGTCTTAGCATCACATGTTTGACATCCACAATGAGGACATGGTATATTTATTTTCATTTTTGTACATTTTTTATAAGCAACCATAGAAATAAGAAAACCAGTAGAAAATCATAAATAGTAAGTATTTGCTTTTTAAATATGTATTTTCTTATAATTCTGCTAATAGTAAGAACAAATCCAGTAGCAAAGAGTATGATTTTTAGCTTTATCATATTACTTGTTTTAATAAAGCTATAGATAATTTTCAAGAACGTCTTTTGCTTTGTCATCTATTTCATTAAACTATTTTAATATTTTTATTCTTAGAAATATCTCTATGCATTTCAAAATTGTAATTAAATTAAATTTTGATTCAGCTATAAACCTTTATATACAATAGTTTCAGCCTTAGATAATTTGCTAAGTAGTAGATTTCTAATTAAAATTGATTGAAGAAAACGCTACGATACGAAGTAATTACTACTGCTTTATCATTTTAAACTGATAAGAATTCTTTGAATCATTTGTTTTAACCCTTACCACATATATGCCAGCACTTATATTACTTAATTGTAATTTAGTACCACTAAATACATCATTAACAGAATAAACAATATTTCCATTTGAAACATTGATTACTTGTACATTTAATTTTTGATAATTTTTAAGCTTAAACTCTAAATTAAGAAAACCAACAAATGGATTTGGCGAAAGCTTTATGTATTCATCTTCACTTAAATTAATTAAGTCAGTCACTAAATAATAATATGGACTGCTAATAGAGCTAGCACAACCATTGATAGTAGTTTTAGCGCTATAATTTCCCGGTAATACAGGCTTGTATATCTGTGAGGTATCAGCTATTGCGATACCATCTTTATACCATGTGGTACCGGCAGCACCAGATATTAAAAAACCAGTATTATCTCTAGTAATTATTGGCGTATTTGGTATTGATTGAATTGTTGCGGTTCCAGAACCAACTTCACTTATACAGCCATTGCTATTTGTTAATGTCAATCTATAAATACCCGCTTTTGTTGTTGTAAAACTGTTTGTGCTTGTACTTGG
>JACCDI011932675.1_pt1 | contig 18663 bp, 37 predicted proteins | sample 7442791 | NCBI WGS metagenome assembly JACCDI01 (sample SAMN15323434, study PRJNA562643) | freshwater metagenome | isolation source: river surface water | place: USA:Blue River Watershed | collected 2017-08-15
AGTAATTTCCTTCTTCTATCATCTCAATATTTTTCCTAATCTTTTTAATTTATTTATTATGTTTTTATCGATTTCATTTGTTTTGGCTTGACCTACTATTACAAATCTAATTTTTCCTTTATCCTTGAAGAAATTTATTTCTTTTACTGATGCAGAATGCGAATTATATATCTTTGAAAATATTGGTTCATTAAATTTATGATATACAAACTTGTTATTATCATCAATAAAAGTATTAAATGTTTCAAATAAATCATCAATAATTATTAAAGATTCATATGATGATTTTATTGTTGTTTTTTTTATCTCTATTGAATTTATATATTTTATTAAGAAAGGATCTTTAGCTACAGATATTGATAGATCATTAAGTATTAATATTTTATTCATTTGAATTTACTCCTCTATTAAAACTCCACCTACGTATCGTTTTGGTTTATTTTTAGCCAAATATTCAGCTTGCATATCTCTAAATTTTTGAGGAATAAAATCTCCTCTGGTTCTAACTACTGGGATAGCTTTATTTATTGATCTTTCCAGATATACTTTAATATCCTCTGCTATTTCTTTTTTTGGAACTGCAATTTCTACTTTTTTAGAATCTGATTTTATAATTTTTTTTTCAAATCTTGATTTATTATATAGCTTTTTTTTAGCTAAATAAGATTCTCTTGTTTCTCCCATAGATATTTTAAAGTTTGATTCTTTTTTTGGAGTTGGAGATTTTGCGCCTGGTTTTTTATGTGGAATTTCTCCTATATAATCAATCCATTTTTTTAATGTTTGTGGAGCTATTTCTAATTGTCTAGAAAATTCTGCTTGAGACATTTTAGAATCTTTATGTGCAACTACAGCCATCTCTTTTATTCTATCTGGATACAAAGCTACGCAACCTTTTGTTGCTTTTTCTGTTTCCATTAATCTTTTAATTGTATTTATTCTTTCTTTCATCTTTTACCTTTTAATAAATTCATAAGACTATCTAAACTAAAAATCTCTGGCTCTAAAAGTTGTTTTTCTTCTTGTTCTTCCCAGTAATCTGCATAGTCTTCTGCTGCTTCTTTGTTTATCAACATAAGAGAAGAAATTGTTCCATCGTTATTTCGTTCTAAAACTGTTAATGCATTACTAAGCTTAATCATATTAGTGCCTTATGTAAATTTTCCCATTTGTATGTAATTCTTTCAATTGGAGATGAACTTGTGCGCTGTGATATATTTTCAAAAGTTTGCGTTAAAAAACTAAGATGTTTTATTACATTCTTTGTGTCATTAATTGCATAACTACATTTAGAGCCAGGTGTTAGTAAATTATCAGAATACATAACATTAAAGTATTCTGTAATTGTATATCTTGATGATATTACAGACATGTCGTAAATCTTGTGCATATTATTTAGTGATTTAGCATATGGACTAGTTGCTAAAATTTTTAGATTATTATCCATGAATAATGCTGCATCATCTACTTCTTTTGTTGAAACTGCTTTTCCGAATGCTGGCTGTTGAATTTGAGATAATGCAGCTTGATAATCTAAGTATTTTTTAGATTCTACTGATCTTAAAAATTCTTCATCCATCATTGCATCCTTGATAAAATTTTAAATACTTCGTTTAATTCATCACATTCTAAAGCATTAATCAATTCTCTTCTTAAATTAACATTATCTTTTAGAGCCAGTAGTGAAGATAGTTTTAGATTGATTGATTGTTCTTTTACTATTATTGGCATTGGTGTTGTTGTGTCTTCTACAATATCAAATATTGATGATTTGTCTTTGTGTATTATAATTTCTTTTGACATTATAATAATCTTTCTATTAGTCTTATTCTTAGTCTGTTTTGCTTTCTATCAATATCAATAGTTTTGTTTGAATCAAGCATAAATCTAATTTTCTTTTCATTTACAATATGAAAATACATTCCATCTTGTTTTACATGTGACTTGTTTCTTTTTAAATTCGAATAATTTAATGGTGTATATACATTTGAAACAACAAGATCATTTTTTAATTCTATTTGCACTACTTGAAATAATTCATCTAATAAAATATCTTCGTGTTTTGCATCAATACTATGAAATGAAAGTTCTGTACATAAACTGTTATTGCTCATAAAATAATCCTTATTTACTTTTTATAATAAAGTGCTTTTCTTAGTCTATCATGTTTTTCATTTATATGTATGCACTTTTTTGCATCAAGCATAAGTTGTATAATCTTACCTTTTTTATTACGGAAATACTTCAAGGTATTTGAATGATTATTTGAATTATGAGATATAAATTCATCTGTGTTTGTATAATTTAGTGGAGTGATTATTGTTATTAAAATATAATTAGCTTTATTTATTCTTATTCCAATCATCTGAAATAGTTCATCAATAAAGATATCATCGTCTTCTATATGAACTTGATTTCTTTGCAATGATTTCCATAATAAATTGTTATTCATAATAGTATATCCTTAATTAATGTTGTTGCAATGCTTTTCTTAAAATGTCTTGTTTAATATAAATATTTACTGTTTTTGAATGATTTAGCATTATATATATACTTCTTTTATTATTATAGTAAAAAAATGTTCCATGATCTTCATGATGAGACGTAAATTCTTTTTCTAATGAATAATTTAATGGATTGTATATTGTAGTCGAAATTAATCTATTATTTTCGATACGCAATCTAACTATTCCAAATAATTCATCAGTTAATATTTTATCTTTTCCGATTAAATGTATTGGATTCTTTCTGATTGCTTTATGTAGCAATTGATTACTCATCATATTCTCCTGGCTCTAAAGATTTAACGTAAGCATTTGCTCTTTTTAATGCTGTATCATAATTTGGAGCATAAACTAATATATTATCTGTATGCGCATTAAATTGAATTGAGAATTCATATGTATTGTTTTTCTCTGAAATAAATTCTACTTTAAAATTCGAATCCACCTGTGTTTCCTTTATTCATTGAATTATATACATCTAATACATACTGTTTACGCAAATTGCAATCAAGAAAAGATGTACATTGCATACACGACTTTAAATTGTTAGATTCTTGACAAGTTTTAAGAGCCATAATAATTGAATCTAATTCATCATCTGGCTCTGAATTATAAGTACTCATTTAATCGTTTACTGGAAATAAAGATAAATTAACGTATGTGTATCCTCTAATCATTTTAACACCTTGTTTAGTCTTATTGTTTTATTATATAATGTTTTGCATTGTTCAGACATTAAATTCTTAATAAATAATACTTTTTCATTGTTGCAAACTGCTACATTTACTCTAATTTGTATTGCTACTTCAGTGTTTATATCTTTTGCATAATGATGAAATTTTGCACATACAAATGGCTTATGAAGAGCTGATTCGTGTCTTAATACTAATTCAAAATTATCTGTAATAAATTGAGCTCCACCATGATCATTTGAAACTAAATGTTTAAAATAGTTTTGTGGATCAGAAAATAATGATTGATATGCATCTTTTGATGTTGAGAATAGTGAATAAGAGTGTGGATCATTTTTATTTTTTAATGACTTGCAATAATATACTCTTAAGTCTTCTGCTACAACAACATCGTTTAATTGTAATTCTCTAAGCATAATAATGCTCCTAGAACTCTAATGGTTTTTGAAATGAAACTTGTTTTGCTTCTTCGAAACCTAGTTTTCCACCTTTTATAAAGTATTGATGAATAAGTGTGTTTACTAATCTTGCACCTAGTGTGTTATTTTCATAAGAAGATGTAATAAACTCTTTGATCTTAGCTGCTGCTTCCTCTTTTACTGCTGTTGGGAATAACTTTAAATAAGTATCAAACAAATGTGACTTATCAAGAATTGCGTGCATATCTTCTACTGATAGCTTTTGGAGATTGTAAACTAATCCAACTCTACCTATGAACTCAGTTTTAATTCCGAACTCTCTAAGACGATCTATAGTGATGTTCTCTTCACCATTAAATGCACCTGCGAAAATAAATAGAACTTTATTAACTGGAATATCAACATACTTACCATAATCACCTGCAACGGTAGCTTTGCTTGCTTCAAGAACTTTAAGGAATTCATTCTGAACACCGTTAGTTGTTTCATGCGCTAATGCACAATTGTTGTTGCCTGAAATGAATAGCTTATCGAACTCATCTACGAAACAAATTGTTGGTTTGTCTCCTGAGTTACCTAATGGAGCCAAAGCTTTAGATAATGAATTACCTGCTGTACCTTCTTTAGTTAATTGAGCTGCATTAATCTCAATAAAGCTAACTTCTAATTCATCACATAACATTTGGATTGAGTTAGACTTTCCAGAGCCAGAAGGTCCTGTAAGAATAAAGTGCGGACGGATTAATCCATCTGAGTTTTTGAATATAGCCATAACTTTATTCATCTCTGATAATTGTTGTTTTTGAACATCTGATTTGTGTGACATGTTTTTCCTTTTGTTTAGTTTGGTGTTTGTTTTCATTCATAGTGTTAGTGCAACTAAAAGAGCGTATCTTTTATCGTTAATTTTTTTCCAGTAATTTTCACTGTTTTCTGGAAGTAATTGTATTATGTGTATTTTTGTTTTATAATAAAACAAAAATACAATGTTTTCAATTCTTTTTGTTATTGGTATTGCTCAGTCAATGTGATTGAAGATTCTTTTTTCTTGATTTGTGTATAATTCGAATCTATCTGTTAAGTAATCAAAGCTTCCTTTTTTTGAAAATACTAAATGTTGACAATCTGATTGATATGTATCTAAAGCTTTTAATTTATCTGATACAAACATGATTTATTCCTTTAGTAGAGTTTATAAGTTTATTGGTAAAGACAATATATTGTGACCGAAACCTCAATTGTCTTTATCAATAAACTCTGTAAAAAGTAGCTGCTAGAATCAAATAAAGAATGGAATTAAAAAATTTGATTAACTAGCAACTAAATTAAGGATTTTGGATAAAAGTGTAATACTCGGAGAAAGTTGAAATGGCAATATCAACTGTCTAAATAAAATACTGGTGCACATTATTGGATTCGAACCAATACCATTAAATTACGGAACATGACTACCGTAACCAAATCCTAACCAATTAGAATGAAATGTGCGTTAAGAGCCAGTGTGCTGAAGTATGCTAGATACTATTCAGCTGGCTCTATATTGTATCAATAAACAGTTTTACAGGCATCATATTGATCCACTAGAGGATATGAAGTTGTTTATACGTAATATGTTGATACAAAGTGTTTTAGGTGAAATTTTCAATTTGCTTAACTACCGAATCTAGCTTTAACAGCAACCTAAAATAGAATATTAAAGATAGCTTCATTTGCATTTCTGCATCCACTATATTAATTAACGGATTTCTAGCTCCGTGTCTCCGACAAGGCACAAATTACAGGAATCAATCTGCTTCTTCATATGTTGCAACATACTAGCCATTGATTAGATGGCACGTTTAAAAATAAGTACTTACTAATGCCAACAGAAAGTAAAGTCGAGGACTAAATGTGTTGGCACCATAAGCGCTTATTGCTCGTAAAATTTAGCTATCCCTGACATTTCAGGGCTGGATTGTTACATATCCAGTCAAAATCTAAGCAATGACATATCAGGTATGGTGTGCTGACGTAACCGTGACTTGCTTTATAGCTAAAATTTACTATTTTGTTTGTTTGTGTTTGTCATAGATAGGATTCGCACCTATATAATCCTCTTAAACGGAGTCGCTCTAACAGTTGAGCTACTATGACATATAAATTGTGTTGGTAACGATTAGGGCTTCTACCTCTGCTATTCGAATAAGGACTCGTGTTTACATCCTATAGCTGTTTCTTTACATGTAAATTTATTTTGTGGGTTGGGTTTAGTTTTTGTTTTACCAACTTACTACTTCTCAGTCTGACTGAGTGCTTTTATACATTAAGCTATCCACTAATTTTTTTACTTGTGTTGTATGTCATTAAATCTGTAAATCTATCAAGCGAGCATTATTGTGTTTCATTTGCAACGAATACTTCATGATTGATGCTGCAACTAAACCGTCTGTGCAATGTGAATGTGCGAAAATTGTGAGTTTCATTTCTTTTTCCTTTTCATAAATAAAAATTGTATTGGCCATTTGATTGTTATGCAAAATATTAAATGAATAACATATAGCAATAAAATATAAAATAGTATTCCTGTTTTGAAGAATATAAATATTAAATTTCCTAACCAACTTAATTCATCATTTGTTTGTGATACTATTTCAAAAAATGATAATTGCATTTTATCTGGAAATAATAATTTATATGTATTCCATTCGTTGTATACAAATAATGGAAATAGTATAAAATAAAATACTCCAATTGCATAGAATATGCTTTCTAAAAATTCATAATTCATGTTTAATCCTTTTATTTATATAAATCCATAATCCTATGATTATGCAATTATATAAAATCAGAATAATTTAATCGACTCTAACGATTAAGTAGATCATATCTAATTATTTATTCTGTGTGTGTAATCATAAATGATTTAATATTTTTTCAAGGAATAAGTCTTTTAATTGATTTTTTCCCCATGTTGGTTTTGTTTTAATTTCATCTAAAATGTTTCCAAGAATAAATGTATTATCTGCTAATTTAATAGATGGATTGAATTTTATTATCTCTCCATTTCTTATAATTTCATTTTCAATTTGTTTAACTAATTCTAATTTTCCTAAATTAGTTTTTTCAGAATTAAGTATTTCCAATAGTACTTTCATGTGTTATCCTTTATATAAATTACACTCAGAAAATTAGCTTTAATAATTTACTGAATGTAATAACGCATAAGTGCAAATTGAAATTAAATGCACTTATGCTACTCTGACATAAAGTTTGTTGAGTCTAAACTTATATTGTCACATGCTGGAATCGAACCAACCTTGTACGTCTATAGAGTCACCAGTCCCTCTCGATGCAACATAAATTAAATCTGCTTTTCTAGTTTGGTTATCTCTTCGTTTAGACTATTAATCTCTTCCATGTTGTCATCTATATCTTGTTGTAGACAGATCACGTTTGATTTTAAATCTTCAATTTTATCTTTCAAATCTTCAACTAATTCAGAATTTTCTATAAGTTCATTTAGCTCATTATCTGTTAATGTAACTTCAGAGCCAGATGTTAGTGTGTACTTATATGTGTTGTTGCCTAAATATTCTTTTAACATAGTGTATTCCTAAAATTAAGATACCTCAGGTACTGCTGAGGTGCCAGCGTGTTAAATTTCTTGTTTGTTTGAACTAACTGTCATTGTTTTCTAGTGTGTGTGGTGTGACGATTATATGATTGCAACCTATATTCCGCAGACATGACTCTGCGTTTCTTAAGCATGTTAGATGAAATCGTCATATGTAGTAGATTAAGAGCCATAGGATGTTAATTTTATATGTTCTGCTATAAAGTAACTTTTCACATCTGGCTCTGAATGAGATTGGATCAGTCTCTCTAAAAAAAATTTAAACAAAACAAATGTATTAATTTGGTTTTGATCCGAATTTAGTTAATTGTGATTAACTTTAATTATTTGCCTTGTTTCTTTGTTAACTATGAATGATCTTCCTGTTTTTTGATAATGTTTTACATGCTCTAATTCTTCATTAGAATAAAGTGTTCCATTGATTTTGAAGTCTTCTGCAGTATCAAAATATATCATTACTTCGAATAATTCTATTGTATTTTCTTCATTTAGTATAGCTTTTTCAGCATCAGCAGATACATGATAATCTTCCCATGATGAATCAGTATGTGGAGCAATATTAAATGCAGCATCACCTGGTATATAAATACTATTATTATGTGTTGAAACATAAAAACCAAAATCTAATGACATAAACTTTACAACTGTTTCTGGTGTTGTTTTCAGTCTTTTATAAATTGGATAAGCATCCTCTGGCTCTGAAATAGCCTTACGATATTCATATTCATGAAAATTCCATGTTGGAGTTGTTACTTTCATCCATTTTTCTGAAAATTTTGGCCTATATTCTATTTTTTTTCCATCTAGAAATGCTTGCATCACTTCTATATATTCTTTTGTTTTTATAATATCTTTTGAATTTAATAGCATATTATAGTTCTCCTTTTTTTCTATAGTTTGGTTTTGATGAGTAACTTATATGCGATGTTGCTTTTAATCTTTCACTTGATGCAGCAACACCGAATACTAGTAGTTTGCTGTAATCATTCTTTAGAGCCAGATGTTGTGACATTAACTCATTGTATAGTGATTGATAATTTTCAGCTTTGTTAGCTAATTCTTTAATATCAGTGTATTCTTGTTCTGTAAGTATTACTTGCATTACTATTCCTTTAGCGCCTTAGTTATTCTTTTGGTTAATTGTGTTAATTGTTTTCTTATGTCTTTCTCTAAAGTTTCAGTTGAAGTATATTGTTTTCGTAAATCCAAAACATCATCAAAATCACTATCATGATTAATATGTATGTATGATTTTCCACATCCATATTTTCCATTAACATCATAATCAACATAAATTACAAATCTAAACTCTCCTATAAATATACAATAACATTTACCAAATCCAATCTTTTCTTCCAATTGTTTAGCTGTTAAATTTTCCATTTTTATCCTTCATTACAATATATGATTATTTCATCTTTATTTGACTTACAAATATCAACAATCATAAGATATTTATATTTTCCACAATAGATTGATTTAATGTTATTAGTAAATAGTATTTCTCTCTCCTCTGGCTCTACATAATCAATTTCTTGACCTTTGTATCCTCTTGTAGAGATATTATTAAATTTGCTTATTTGTTTTAATATCATGTTGCAATTTAAATCTGAATAGCTTAAATAGATTACATCTTTACTATTTATTATTCCATAAACAGAGAACATATTTGAATGTATAGGACAATTATATAGTGTAAAATTTGTAGATATTCTTTCATTATTTACTGTCATAACTATAACATTAGTCATTGGATCATAAGATGAAAGTTTTTTCTTTATTTCTTGTATTGTCATAATAATTCCTAATCTATTTCTAGCTCCTTAATCAAGTATCTTCTTGTAAATGTATCATTATAAGAGTTTAACTTTTTACAAACATATTTTAATTGTTTAAGATCTCTAACTTTACTTTTAAAAATAGCTCTGCAGCATTGATGTCTTGCTATAAATTTATGATTAGTACAAATATCCCAATTACCATTTTAATCTTTATATATGAACCAAAAACTATCAAATCTGCTCATCTTTAACTCCTTTAAAAATAGAATCGTACATATGAATCATTTGAATTATGCATATCGCAATTCCATAAGTTTGTAAAGTATTCATAATGTTTTTTGTTTTCTGATTCAAAATAAACATCTGCATAATAACTATCTATCTCTATATTATCTATATTAGCTCCATAGTCTTCAATCATATCAAATAGTTCTTTTAATTTATCATAATTCATTTTACTGCCTTTATTTGTTTTTTTGTATCTAATACCTTATCAACTATCCATAGGTTCTGTTTTGATTTAATACCTTTGTAGTCTATAATAGCTTTTCGTTTATTACCATCGTGCTTTTCTAATAGAAACTTATAGATTTCTATACATGCTGCCAGAGAATTCTTCTTGATATTCTTTTCTGCAAGGAAATCATCCCAATGGTCTGTAACACCGCATATACCTTCTGCAAAGCCACCAGGATGTTTCTTGAAATAATCAAGGTCTGTTTCTGTAGAGCCAAGTGCTAGACCGTCTACTTTATCTTCTTCTGAGTATCCAGGGATAAATCCTTTAGAATACGACCAATCTTGTCTTTTTCTGATAGCAAAGCATTCTGTCTATCTATAACAACATCTTGTTGGTCAATATAAGCGTTTAAAGATACTACAGAGTCTTCCATAGAGTTTGCTCTATCGTAGTAGTAGATTGCAATTTCTTTTGCTTGTAGAAGCTCTTGATAGGCTTTATTCTTGTTTATTAATTGCACTGGAAGTATTGTTATCAAATACACTGCAATTATAAACATTAGAGCCAGAGAAAATATGTCTGACTGAATATCATCGTGTTGTTCCATTATTTTTCTCCAATTGTTTGTTTATTGCATCAATATAGTTATTCCACTTCTTACTACTTGACTTTAAGTAACTATCTGTTAAATAACTTGTGTATCTAGCTTTAAGAGCCAGAAGTTCTGAATCTGTTTTGCATTGTAATCTATATATGAAATCTTCTAGATCATATCTTTTTTCTTCTTTAAAATTTCTATGGCTAGATGCTCCAAGTAATAGCAATCCAATAAACATTCCTATTAATATTTGCAACATAACTAATGCACAGGCATATAGTATAAAATCATCTGCTTGCATTGATTATCCTTTTGATTTTCATAATCAGATTGGTTTCTTTTTGTGTTAGCTTGTCAGCGTGGGACTGTCAGCATCTAGCGCTTCGCTCACGATGCTGACGTGGGAATTAGTTTGGTTGAGGTTTCTTAATAATCTTTGAGTGGTCTTTCGATCCAACTTTAATATAGTCTGATTCTAAAAATTTATCTATTCCCAAAATAAATTTAACATCACCATGATATTCTTCTGGAATATAAATATTCATGTTTTCTGTATATAGACTCCATAATTGTTGTACTAACCATTGAGCCTCAGGATCTTCTTTTCTAAATTTTGGAAGAACAATATATGGATTAACCATATGTTTTGATTCTATTTTTGCTATAAATTTTTGTTCTTTTAAAACTTTAATTACTTTTGAAATCCTTGATGGATCATCTGTTATGTCTTTTGCAATATCATTCCACTTGCTTGTTACAATGTTGTATTCGTTTACATTGTTAAATATTGCAAAAAGCATCAACTGTTCTGTTTTGTTTAAATTAACTATCTTACTTAAATCGTTCATGTATACCGACCTTTTATGTGAACTTTTTAACGAATTTCTACCATAGCTCTGAAGTCTGTTTTCTATTACTATATTGCAATATTCTCCAGTTTTGTTATCTTTTATAAGCGTGGCTTTAGTTGGTTTTTCGTATAATTTCTTCATGAAATCAACTCCTATTTGTTTCTAAGCTTTTCTCTCACCAAAAACTTGGTATGATTATACCAACTTTTAGCTTAGAAACTAATAAAACTTGGTATCAATGTACCAAGTTTACAAAATCACAAATTACCATTCTATCGAGTCTATACTATAGTTTTAAAATAAAATGTAAATATATATACTCTAAATACACTCAACTCCTCGTCCTACTGTTGTAAATTCGTTAGCAAGGGAGAATTCTCTTTTGGAGAGCTTCAGCTCTACAAAAGGGCTAATTCGACTGCAGGTATAAGAATTTACAACGAACCTATAAAATTCCTTTTAAATAAAACAATACCAAGGCTGTAATACCTAATATGATTATCTACTCCTGGCTCTTAAGATTCATAATCTATGTTACCAAGTATATTATTTTCATAAATTTTTGTAATTTTAACTTTACCTGTGTATTCATCAAATTTAAAACATGCTCTAAAGTTGCCTATAGAGTTTGTTAATGTAAAATCATATAAGTATACATGCTTTTGTTTGATAATGCTTAATACATAGCTTAAATCGTCAATATGCATATAGAATGACTGAACATTTGTATTTTCTGGATCAATTTCTAATAAATCAATAGATTGTTCCATATGTTTTATTAGTCTATCGTTTGCTTTCTTAATCTGTTCAAGTATCTTCATAATAAAGTATCCTCTTTGATTTTATATTTAATGAAGCCATAAAATGGCTTACTTAGACCCTTTTCTTTTGGGTCTTTTTATTTTTTTTCTTACGATAGGCGAATTTAGCCTACCATACCAGTTTTTAGGCTTTTTAGCACTAACTTCTATCTCTATATAAGTGTCCAACTCTTCACAATATTGGAAGTCTATTTTATTTTTCATTTTTTTCCTTTTAAAATTAAATTAAAAAGTTATAGGAATGGATTTTTAAAAAAAATCGAAATTCTAAGAACTTTAGAGAATAAAGTTTCTTGAAAAGAAACAACCCTGAAACACATTTTGTTTAAACAGAACGCTTTTTATGGAAGCAATAACCTAAAATCCTTGTCTTTTTGTGTTAAATGACAGCTAAACATTGTAGAGCCTTAGAGAATTTTTCTGAATTAAATCTATCAACTCGTTCTTTGATAACTTCTGATATATCATCATATGCTGCTGATTTATTCATATTATAATCCTTTAATGTTGTTAAGAATTTCTTCTTTTGTTGCTCGTCTCCAGTTAGTATGCTCTATAAGTCTATAGCAATTATCTCTACAGTCATATGCTATACCATCAATGCAATAATGTACCCATACTAAAGCATGTCCACTTGTAGTTTCAGTTATAAGCATACATGGAAAATTTGATTCATTTTCCCACCATTCATCATCCTCTGGCTCTAAATTAACTTTATTCATAATAGTTCCTTGTTAGCTTTTTTGTTCTCTTCCTGCGTGTCTAATCTCTATATGACAATAACGGCAAAGTGTTTCTAAATCTTCCATTGGTTCTTCGTATAGCCAATCGTATGACTTATGATGACAATGTGATTGTTTAAACTCAAGTTTTGTTCCACACTCTTGACATTTTCCTCTATCAAGTACGAATCGTAACCATTTTTTTTCTTTCCATTCTTTAGTATCAAGATAGTCTAAATAGTCTTGATAATTATGCGCATAACGTTTTAATTGTAAATTTACTGATCTTGGTTCGAAAATATCCAATGAAGAGACATTATTAGGCACTTTGTATTGTTTAATAGGTTCTTCTTCATCTGGCTCTGAATAACCATAGGTTTTACCATCTTTCATCATTCTATATGACACGTAAGAAAGTGCGATAAATACGATGCTGATAATGATTAATGCTTGCAATGAAAATCCTTGTGAAAACAATCAAATTTAGTGCATTCTAAATTGAACCAAAGTTGAAGGTTTTTGTAATTTTTTAAAAATCCAAAGTTGAAGTTTGGTACTTTTTTATTGTAAAAAAAAACACTAGAATAAACTAGTGTTTGATTAATCCAAAAATGAATAAGTTTTACTATCGTTAGTGATAACAAACTCTGGCTCTGAATCGAATGAATAATCTTCTGGTGCAAGTTCTGCTTCTAATAAAATTAGATTAATTTCTTTTGTGCTCATGATGAGTCCTTTTTATAAATTTGTATGGTATCAACGCTTATTAAGACACTATGTAGGAGTATAATGCCTTAATAAGCGTTGACTATCTTTTCTTGAAAAGATTAAAGTGTTGGAATAAACTTTTTAAAGTCTATAATGTTTTGTGTTTCGATGATAACATTGTGTCTATTGTTAACTAAACATTCAGAGCCAGATGTATTAACTTGCTCAATAACTATTGTTTCTAGAGGCTCTATGTGCCCTTCAAATTGAATAGTCATGTCTGCTGTGTTTATAGTTGCTTTTTTGATTGTGTTTCCTTTTTAAAATTGTTTGTGTTTTCTTGATGGTGAAAATAAATAGTCACTATCGCTACTACTAAAAAAGCAGTAAAGTATGGAATAAAATAAGATAATAAAATTATTGGTGTTAATATTAAATAACCAAATATATCGTTGCTTCATGAAATGTTTCCTTTCAGTAATAATAAAAAAAAGAGATAAAAAAAAATAAGATAACTCAATTTTCTATTCTTTCCTGAAAGAAAAAAAAATATTACTACCATTCCATAAAGGAACGATAGTAAATTATAATTAAGCTATTTCATAGCCATTGGTTGACACTTAAATCCAATTGCCGGAAGTATTGCTTCTCTAACTCTTTTCCAGTCCATTGCTGAACTAGAATCAATACCTATTGACTCGAAATACTCTGATAGAATTGTTTGTCTTTCATTGTGAATTTTATCAATTTGTGAACAGTATAATGATCTAACTTCTGGTGCATCAATTGGAGACACTATTGAAGCATCGTGAATTGGAATAATCCAATTAATAAATCTACAAATGTAATCCATAACTCTTGAATCTAAATGATGTATTAATAATGTAACAAAGAATCTTCTGAATTGCTCTAAATCTGGAATGTTTTGAGTATGCATATGCCAGATTGTTTTTACTTTGTTTGATGCTGAATCGAAGATATTGTATCTTACTTTGTAATCACCTTTATGTTTGTATCTGTTGCACTTGATTGTGAATTCTTGTCCCCAAATCTTAACTTTCATTGTTTCTTTTGGTTTAACATTTTTGATTAGAAAGTCTTTGAATAGTTTAGCAACTGCAAATGAACCTTTAGTAAGTTCTTTTGTTGCTATTGTTAATTGTTCTTTTGTGAAAGCATGTTTGTTTGATACCCATAATGCTTTAACCGATTGTGATGAACCATATAACATTGGTGTTGCAGCGTCTTTGAACATCTTTCTACCAATACCTGGAACTGTCCAAATGTCTTGAAGTTCTGAACCAAAACAGTTTGTTTTCTCTAAGAATGGTAAATGGTTTAATAATGCACCTTGAATTTGCAGCATTGATGCGGTGCAATCTAACTCAATAGGAACAGTCCAGTTGAATCCTGTTACTGGAACTGAATCTACTAATTCATCAATCTCTTTGTTGATTGAATCTATAGACTTTTGTACTCTGGCTCTTGATAATCTTTTCATTAGAATTTTATATTTGAAATTGTCTTTTAACTGTTCTTCTTTATAGTCGAAATATCTGTCTAGTTCATCATAAATTCTTTCTAAGAAAATGTTTTCGTGAAGTTCTTTTCTATCGTTATCAGCTCTTTTGTTTTCTTCTTTTTGTTTTTCTTGATCAACTAATTGTTTTGTTACTAAATCTAATGAATGTAATTCTTTATCTTCGTAACATCTTTTACCTTCTAAAGCTTTAAGAGCCATAGTCTTTTGTTTTGCACCTATTAATTCTGCAATGAATAGATAAACTGCTTCTAAATGACTATCATTGAAGTCTCTATCGTCTTCGATAACTATAAGACTTCTTGCGTCTTTAGAACTGATGGGGTTAAATACTTTTGATAATGCTGAAGAGATTGCTCTACCTCTGCTGTCATTAATGTTTTCTCCAGTTGTGAATATTGCGTTTGGATTCTCAATATGGAAGTCTAGAATTTCTCTTGATACTGATGCATAATCAATATCATCATTGAAATCTTCTGCATCAAGACCTAATTCTCTCATAGATTTTGTTAAGTTTAATTCTATTGCATCTCTATAGAATTGAATGTATTTTGTATCGTATGAGAATTGGCTATTACCTGCTCTAGAGAATCCTTTTCTCTCTAAACCAGTATCTTGTTTTTTACCTAATAGTTTTGTAACATTGTATTTTGTACTACTTGAATTAGTCATTCTATATTTGTTAAATTTGAATGATCTTCTGATATTGTCTAATATTTCTTTAGACACAAATTGTAATAATTTTGATTCGTTAAGCTCAATCTCTGACCAGTTTCTAACTGGTAATGTTTTGATTGTTGCCCATCCTGAATTGCTTAAATGGTATAGAAAATTATTGAAAACTTTATCGCTTTCAAACTTATCGTACCAATAAACCGTACTTGTTGAAGACTTATTGTTAAGAAATTTATGCCACAATGAAGCGAACATATGCTCCATTGCATCTCTTTCTTGTGAACCTGATAATTGTATAATTTGTTCTGGTAAGTCTAACATTCCTAATAATAAATTTTCTTTAATCTGTGCTTTCATCGCTATTGTTTTATCTAAATTTGCTGACATTCTATTTCTCCTACAAAATAATTGTTACTATCTCTGGCTCTAAAAAAGCCATAACTAAATTTGGAATGCAGTAGTCTTTCGGACTACTACTACTTATACATCGTATGGTGCTTTTGCACCTTTACCTGTATCATTGATATACGCTAGAGTATTTTCTTTCTCTAATTCAGCTCTTGCTAATTGGTACTTATACATATCATCAATATGCTTTTGATTTAACTTCTTCATGTTTGGAACTAATGCTAATCCTAGCTCCTGTGCCATAAATGTTAACAACTCTTTTAATGTTGGTAAATCTGGTTGAATTGCTGGAACTACATCCAGAATCTTCTCTGAGAAATATGGTGCTGAACCTAATGCATCATTGATTTCTTCGAATAAATCTTCAGTTAATCCAGTTGCTTCTAGCATTTTTGTTTTCAAATCTGCTTGTGAATATTGAATTGTTCTTGCCATTGTTAATAATGTATCAACTTGTGAACCATAACCGAACACTCTTCTTAATTTGAACTCTGTACCATCTTTGCAATCTTCTAAGAAGTCTTCATCTGCAAATACTTCCATTAATCCAGTTAACTTTGCTGCATCATCTTTTGCAATTTGTCTATCAATATAAGCTGGATTGCTTACTTGTGTTAACATTGTTGATAATTTCAACTCTTCGATCTTTGCTTTGATTGCTGCTTTGCTTGCTACTTGTGCTTCTGCGATTAATTCTGCTACTGATTTTGACATTTGTCTATCCTTTTGTTTTATAAATTTATTGAGTTTTAAGGCTCAATAGAACTATCAAATGATAATTCTATGAACTTTATTCTTCTTCTGCTGGACCTACATAATTGTAGTCTCCATCCTCCATCTCTTGTCTCCATTCTCTGATGTCATCTACTATGATCATGATGCCTGTTTCATTATTGATTAATATGTCTTTTGCCATTATAATTCCTTAGATTATGTTGTATCCTAATTTGTTAGCTTCAACTTGAAGATCTGTTTATCCATTGCGTCTACCCATTTTTCAATTTGCTCTTCATCTGATGCAAGTTCATATTGCTTTGGATGATTTTCTTTTAACATCTCATATTCTTTTTCAACTAACAGTTCTCTAAAATCATCTTCTGATATGTTAGTCATAACCTCTGGCTCTAATGATTCAACTCTGAATATGATGTCATCATTGTATATACCAGTTGGTCCTGGACCTTTTAGCCATAGTTTCATTTCCATATTGTATCTTGTCATATCTGGAGTAAAATTATCTGGATATTCTGCTATATACTCTGTAATAGCATCTCTATTTTCTTCTCTCCATTCTTCAAATGTGAATGTATAACATGGTACAGATGTTATATGTGTTGGATGAAGTGAACTAGTGGATATTGTTTCTATTCTATTGCTTATAGAATTGTATGATTTAGTCATCACCTCTGGCTCTGGATTATATAATTCCATTTCAATATCTAATACTCTATCAGCTAGAATTTCTGCTAGTTCTATCATATGTGAATCTGATGATTGTAGCATTGCCATTGCTATTTCTCTGATTGAGAATATGTTTTCTTGTACTGTTTTTAATTGTGAATTTGTCATATTTGTTTTCCTATTGTGATTTGAGGTTAAGTTGAGGAATATTATTTCTATCAAGTTATAACCTCTAATGGTTCCTATCAATCCATTGAAGTTAAAAGTCTAATGACTAATAACAACAACAGCAACTATAATTGCTGAAAATATGGCTACTGAACCAATTAATAGTCCAATTGCACAACCTAATACTTTACTAACTTCTATAACTGCTGTCATCTTTTATCCTTTTAGTCCAGGCTATTACACCTGGCTCTTAATTGTTATGCTGCTGTTGCTTTTTTAGCTTTAGTTTCTTCTCTTTTTGCATTTAACATATCCATAATGTCTTTGTTTGAAACTAATATGTCAATCTCTGCAATCTCTTTAGCTTGCTCAGCCCTTAATTGTGAATTAAGTATATGAACTTTATTCACATATGTTGCTGATGAATCATCAACAACATCTAATACTCTTGTAACAACTACTTCACCTAACTCTGCTGATCTAAATATTAGTTTTCTGTACACAAATAATAGAATACCGATTAACATCATCATTGATGTACTCATTCCTACTGCTACTGCTTCTTCCATTTTCTTTTCCTTGTTTATAAATTAATTTTTGATTGAACAGAACCATAAAACACCTGGCTCTGAAAACTGATAATATTATTACCAAACCATAAGGCACACACAATTAAAACAACGAGGTTATAAAGAGGAGAAAGAAAAGAAAAAAGTAGCAGAGAAGAAAGTGTAAAGGAAATCCATTGTTTTAGACTATCTTTGTCCATTGTCTGTGTAATTAGTGTAAAAAAAAGTGTAAGAAAAAAAACAAACTAAGAGCCATAAGCTCTTAGAATGTTAATGGTTTAAGGTCAGAAGCTTTGATGCTATTTATATCTGGAGCAGATATTAGATTTAATATCGTCCACATATTATCTTTGAAACCTAATGTCTGAACTTGCTCAACAGTAACATATGCATACAATTCATATGCATCATTAACTAATAATAATTTTGGCATATCTGGATTTGTAGTATTTTGATAACGAGCAGGTGCTCCGTCCTTGTACGCTAATCCAAATACTAAATTGTCTTCTTTTGGGTAAATCCCATTTTCACCTATGTTAACTAGAACACCTTGAATTGTCTTGATGAATTTCGACATAATAATCTCCTACGATTAAGTTGATGTAGTAGAGCTGATAGCTCTACCCACACCTATAGTCACACACAGATATGAATGATAAAGGAAGCTGATCATAGAGCCAGAGCCATAGATGATGATGAAAGAGATAAGAATAGAATAATGGATGTTGCCTTA
>JACCDI010594092.1_pt1 | contig 18660 bp, 15 predicted proteins | sample 7442791 | NCBI WGS metagenome assembly JACCDI01 (sample SAMN15323434, study PRJNA562643) | freshwater metagenome | isolation source: river surface water | place: USA:Blue River Watershed | collected 2017-08-15
AGCCGCTGCGCGTCACAAATCGTCACCCGCCGCCAAGCCAACCCCTCTCAACCCTGATGCCGTCCGGGATCGTCTGCTGGGGCACAATCCCGGCATGTCCGAAAGAGTCATCCCGCTGGTCGACCAGCGCCACCCCAGCCTGCCGCTGCCTGCTGCCGTGGTCACCACGGGCGAACACCCGCTGGACCGGCTGCAGCGCCCCCTGCACGACCTGCGCATCAGCGTCACCGACCGCTGCAATTTCCGCTGCAGCTACTGCATGCCCAAGGAGGTCTTTGACAAGGACTACGCCTACCTGCCGCACAGCGCCCTGCTCTCCTTCGAGGAAATCACGCGGCTGGCCAACGTGTTCGTGCAGCGCGGCGTGCGCAAGATCCGCCTGACCGGGGGCGAGCCGCTGCTGCGCAAGAACATCGAGATCCTGATCGAGCAGCTGGCCAGCCTGCGCACGCCCGACGGCCAGCCGCTGGACCTGACGCTGACCACCAACGGTTCGCTGCTGGCACGCAAGGCGCAAAGCCTCAAGGACGCCGGCCTGCAGCGCGTTACGGTGAGCCTGGACGGGCTCGACGACACCGTCTTCAGGCAGATGAACGATGTGGACTTTCCGGTGGCCGAAGTCCTCGAAGGCATCGAGGCGGCGCGTGCCGTGGGACTGGGCCCGGTCAAGGTCAACATGGTGGTCAAGCGCGGCACCAACGAGCATGAAATCATCCCGATGGCACGGCACTTTCGCGGCACGGGCGTGGTGCTGCGCTTCATTGAATACATGGACGTGGGCGCCACCAATGGCTGGCGCATGGACGAGGTGCTGCCCAGCGCCCAGGTCATCGAGCGCCTGCAGACCGAATGGCCGCTGGTGGCGCTGCAGCACACGGCCGCGGGCGAAACCGCCGAGCGCTGGGGCTACGCCAATGCGCAGGGGCAGTACGACCCATCCCTGGGTGAAGTCGGTGTCATCAGCAGCGTGACCCAGGCGTTTTGCGGCGACTGCAACCGCGCCCGCCTCTCGACCGAGGGGCGCCTGTACCTGTGCCTGTTTGCCAGCCAGGGTTATGACCTGCGCCAGTTGCTGCGCGAGAAGTCGGCGTCAGATGCAGAGATCGCGGGCACCCTCGACGCCATCTGGCAAGGCCGCAGTGACCGCTACTCGCAGCTGCGCAGCCAGATGCCGCCCGACACCGGCAGCGCGCCGGTGCGCCGCGTCGAAATGAGCTACATCGGTGGATGAGATGACCACAGCACAAAGCATCACCGCCCTGATCCTGGCCGGAGGCCGCGGCTCACGCATGGGCGGCATTGACAAGGGCCTGCAGAATTTCCGTGGCCTGCCAATGGCCTTGCAGACCCTGATGCGACTGCAGCTGCAAAGTCTGCCGCCGCAGGACATCCTGATCAACGCCAACCGCAACCTGGCTGCCTACGAGTCGCTGGGGGCGGCTGTGTGGCCCGACACGCTCGACGGTTTTGCCGGCCCGCTGGCCGGCTTCCTGACCGGGCTGGAGCGTTGCGAAACGCCCCTGCTGCTGACGGTACCCTGCGACACACCGCTGTTCCCCCTGGACCTGATCGAACGCCTTCACGCCGCGATGGTCGAAGAAGAGGCCGATCTGGCCATGGCGGCCGCCCGCGAGGAAGACGGTCAGGTCAGGCCCCAGCCGGTGTTTTGCCTGCTCAAGGTGGAACTGCTCGACAGCCTGGTGGCCTTCACCCACCAGGGCGGTCGCAAGATCGACGCCTGGACAGGCCAGCACCGCTGCGCCATCGTGCCGTTTGACCGGCCGCAGGACGCGCCCGAAGCCTTTTTCAATGCCAACACCCACGAAGAATTGCTGAAGCTCGAAAACCTATGAGCACACCCGACAGCCTGCAGGCCATCGCCGACCGTCTGCAGGGTTACGACCCGCAGGCCCTCTCGGCCAGCCATGTCAACGCCTTCCTGGCCGAACTCGTGCAACCGGTGCGCGAGACCGAAACGGTCTCGCCCATGCAGGCGCTCGACCGCATCCTGGCCGAAGATGTGGTTTCACCGATCAGCGTGCCGCCGCACGACAACTCGGCCATGGACGGTTTTGCCTTCCGGGGCAGCGAGATGCGGGCTGGCCAAGCCACGCGCCTGCGGGTGGTGGGCACGGCCCTGGCGGGCAAGGCCTGGACCGGCGCATGTGGCGCGGGTGAATGCGTGCGCATCATGACCGGCGCCATCATGCCCGCCGGTCTCGACACGGTGGCGCCTCAGGAACTGGTGCAGATCGAGGCTGAACATGTCACTGTGCCGCCCGGTCTGCTGCAGGCCGGCGACAACCGCCGGCTGCTCGGCGAAGACCTGATGGCCGGTCGGTCGGCCCTGGCTGCAGGCACACGGCTGACGCCCGCTGCCTGCGGGCTGATCGCCAGCCTGGGCCTGCCGCAGGTCAAGGTCTGGCGCCGTCCGCGCGTGGCCTATTTTTCCACCGGCGACGAAATCCTGAGCCTGAGCGAGCCACCGCGCGAGGGCGCGGTGTACGACAGCAACCGCTACACCGTCTTCGGCCTGCTCACCCGGCTGGGGTGTGAAGTGATCGACCTGGGCGTGGTCAAGGACCAGCCGGATTTGCTGGAAGCCGCCTTCCGGCAGGCCGCTGCGCAGGCCGATGCGGTCATCACCAGCGGTGGGGTGAGTGTGGGCGAGGCCGATTACACCAAGGCCATGATGAAGAAACTGGGCGATGTCGCCTTCTGGCGAATCGCCATGCGCCCTGGCCGACCCATGGCCGTAGGTCGCCTTTCGGAGAATGGCCACTCAGCCTTGCTGTTTGGTCTACCAGGCAACCCGGTAGCCGTCATGGTCACCTTTGCCGCCTTCGTACGGCCTGCCCTGCAAAAGCTGATGGGCTGGAATGCACCTGCTCAACCCCTGCTGCGCGCCCGCGCGGTGGAGACGATGCGCAAGAAGCCCGGCCGCACCGAATACCAGCGCGGCATCGTCGAGCGGCGTGAGGATGGCGAACTCTGGGTGCGACTGACCGGCAACCAGGGCTCGGGTGTGCTCAGCTCCATGGTGCAGGCCAACGGCCTGATCGTGCTGGGCCACGAACAACCCACCGTGCAGTCCGGGGACTGGGTGGACGTGATGATGTTTGACGGCAACCTATGACGGGGTGCCCTCGGGCTTCCTAATTTGTCGTCCTCCGGCTTCCTAACTTGTCGTCCTCCGGCTTCCTAACTTGTCGTCCTCGGGCTTCCTAGCTTGTCGTCCTCGGGCTTGACCCGAGGACCCACACTGGAGCCGGCATGGATTGCCCGGTCAAGCCGGGCAATGACAAGGATGGGGCCGTGTGATGACAAGGCCGGGCCGGGCAGTGACAAGCCCCAAGCCGGGGAATGACAGGGTGGTTTTCAGGCGTTGATGTCGGCCGCGTCCGTCTGCGGCGGGTACTCATTGGCCACGGCCTTGTTCGGGCCGGGCACGGACTGGCGGGCGAACAGCGAGTACATGGTGGGCACCACAAAGATGGTCAGCAGCGTGCCCAGGCTCATGCCCCCCACGATCACCCAGCCAATCTGCATGCGGCTTTCGGCACCAGCCCCCTTGGCCAATGCCAGCGGCACCGCCCCCAGCACCATGGCCCCGGTGGTCATCAGGATCGGACGCAGACGCTGGCTCGACGCCTGGATCAGGGCTTCCTTCATGGCCATGCCGTGCTCGCGCAACTGGTTGGTGAACTCCACGATCAGAATGCCGTGCTTGGTGATGAGTCCCACCAGCGTGATCAGGCCGATCTGCGAATAGACGTTGAGCGAGCCTCCGGTCAACTGCAGGGCCAGCAGGGCACCGATCATGGACAGCGGCACCGAGAGCATGATCACGAAAGGATCGATGAAGCTCTCGAACTGCGCCGCCAGCACCAGGAAGATGAAGAACAGCGCCAGCACGAAGACGATGACCAGCGCGCCTTGCGAATTGCGGAATTCGCGCGAGGTGCCGTTGAGTTCGGTGGTGTAACCAGGCTTGAGCACCTTGGCCGCCGTGGCGTCCAGGAATTTGAGCGCTTCGCCCAGGGAGTAATCGGGCGCGAGGTTGGCGGTGATCGAGACCGATCGGCGTTGACCGAAGTGGTTGAGCTCTCGCGGGCTCACACTCTCGCGCGTCTTGACCACGGCCGACAGCGGGATCATCGTGTCGTTCTTGCCGCGCACATAGATGTTGTCAATGTCGTCGGGCGTGTTACGGCCGCTGGCCTGGGTCTGAACAATCACGTCGTACTGCTCGGCGTCCTTCTTGTAGCGGGTGACCACTCGGCCACCCAGCATGGTCTCGATGGCGCGGGCTACCGAATCCACGTTCACGCCCAACTCGGCCGTCTTGGCGCGGTCGACCTCGATGCGCAACTCCGGCTTGTTCAGGCGCAGATCCACGTCGGGCGAGAGGATGCCGGGGTTCTTGGCGATCTCGTCGAGCATCTGGCGTGTGACCGCATTCAGGTTCTGGTAGCTGTCCGAGGTCTGGATCACGAAGTTCACCGGCCGCTCGCGGAAACCCTGCCCGAGAGAAGGCGGCGTGATCGGGAAAGCCATGACCCCCGGCAGACTGTTGAATTTGGGCGTCAGCTCACGCGCGATCTCCAGTGTGGTCTTCTTGCGCTGCTCCCAATCCACCGCACGGTAGACCACCGAGCCCTGGGCCACGGTGGGGTTGCCCATGTTGGCAAAAATACGGTCGAACTCGCTGTAGCCCTCACCCATGCGCTCAAGCACTTTGGCGTAGCGGTCGGTGTAGTCGAGCGTGGAGCCGTCGGGTGCGGTCACGGTGGCCAGCAGTACGCCCCGGTCTTCGAGCGGCGCCAGTTCCTGCTTCATGGTCGGGTAAATCAGACCGATGGCGACCGCACTGCCCGCCATGACCAGCAGCACCAGCCAGCGTGCCTTGGTCAGCACCCAATCCAACAGGCGAGCGTAACCGTCTGACAAGCCGGTCAGCCAACGGTCCATCGTGCGGTCAAACCAGCCCGGGTTCGGGTTGTGCCTGAGCAGCTTGGAACTCATCATCGGCGAGAGCGTCAGAGCCACAAAGCCCGACACGATCACCGAGCCCGCCAGCGCCAGCGCGAACTCGGTGAAGAGCTTGCCGGTGCGGCCGGGCGTGAACGACAGCGGCGCGAACACCGCCGCCAGCGTGAGCGTCATGGCCACCACCGCAAAGCCGATCTCGCGCGAGCCCTTGATGGCGGCAGAGAAGGGGTCCATGCCCTCTTCAATGTGGCGGTAGATGTTCTCCAGCACCACGATGGCGTCGTCCACCACCAGGCCAATGGCCAGCACCAGCGCCAGCAGTGTGAGCGTGTTGATGGTGAAGCCGGCCAGCGCCATCATGGCAAAAGTACCAATCAGGCTGACCGGAATGGTGATGATCGGGATGATGGAGGCGCGGATGGTGCGCAGGAAGACGAAGATCACCAGCGCCACCAGGATCACCGCCTCGACGATGGTCTGGAACACGCTCTTGATGGAGCGGTCAATGAACACCGAGTTGTCGTTGGCCACGGTAACCGTGATGCCGGGCGGCAGGTCGGCTTCGAGGCGCGGCAGCATCTCGCGCACCCCTTTGGAGAGCTCCAGCGGGTTGGCCGTGGCCTGGCGGATCACGCCGGCCGAAATCGCAGGCTGGCCGTTCAGGCGAACGGCGCTGCGCTCATCGGCCGCTCCCTCCTGAACGCGGGCCACATCGCGGATCTTGACCGGGAAACCGTTGACCGTCTTGATGACGATGTCTGCGAACTGGCCTGGGCGGCTCAGGTCGGTCTGCGAGGTGACCGTGAATTCGCGCTTGCTGGACTCGATGCGACCGGCAGGCAGTTCAATGTTGCTGCGGCGGATGGCATCTTCCACATCGGAGGGCGTCAGCTTGAACGCTGCCAGACGCTCGGGCTCCAGCCACACGCGCATGGCGTACTTGCGCTCGCCATAGATGCGCACATCGGCCACGCCGGTCACCGTCTGCAGGCGTGGCTTGACGATGCGGTTGACCAGGTCGTTGATCTGCAGCGGATTCAGGGTCTCGCTGGCAAACGCCAGCCAGATCACCGGGAATGCGTCGGCCTCGACCTTGGCGATCACCGGCTCTTCGATCGTCTGCGGCAGACGGTTGCGCACGCGCGAGGTGCGGTCGCGCACTTCAGCTGCTGCGGTGTCGGCATCCTTTTCGAGACGGAAGCGCACCGTGATCTGAGACTGTTCAGCGCGGCTGATGGAAGTGATCACATCGACCGCATCGATGCCGGCGATGGAGTCTTCGAGCGGCTTGGTCACCTGGGTCTCGATCACCTCGGCCGAAGCGCCCGGGTACTTGACGCTCACCGTCACATTCGGTTCGTCGATCTTGGGGTACTCGCGCACCGAGAGGCGGTCAAAGCTGACGGCGCCGACCAGCAGGATCAGCAGCGACATGACCACGGCCAGCACTGGCCGGCGGATGGAGACTTCTGCGAGCTGCATCTCAGCCTCGCTGGCAGGGGTTGGGGCCACTCAGCACAGCAGCAGGGGCAGCCTTGACCGCTGGCGCTTTGTCTGCTGAAACGGCAGCGGCAGAGGCGGGAGCAGCAGGTGCCGAGGCCGCAGCTGCGGGCGACGAAGCCGCCGATGCGGGCGCGCTGGCGGCTGCGTTCGGGCCTTTGCCCGCTGCAGCCAGATCGATCACACGCACCGGCGTGCCGTCTTTCTGCAACCGCTGCTGACCAGCGGTGACCACGGTATCGCCTTCTTCAAGCCCTTCGGTGATTTCCACCTTGCCCGGCTGGCGCACGCCGGTCTTCACCGCCACACGCTGGGCGACCAGGGTGTCGGGCTTGTCGCCCGGCACCACCTTGAGCACGAAGGCCCGGCCGCCCTGCGGCACGATGGCCTCCTCGGGCACGGTGAGCGCCTGCTCTCGCACGCCAAACACGGTGTTGACGCGGGCAAACATGCCCGGGCGCAGCTGGCGCTGGCGGTTGTCGATGCAGCCACGGATACCGACCGAGCGGCCATTGGCGTCGATCAGCGGGTCCACCGCCTGCACCAGCGCGGTGAAGGGTTTGCCCGGCAGGGCGTCCACGCTCAGCTGGGCCTTCTGGCCCACACGGATCTTGCTCTGGAAGCGCTCGGGCAAGCGGAAGTCCACCAGCACCGCATCGATGTCTTCGATGTTCACGATGTCGGCGCCATCCTTGAGGTAGTCGCCCACGCTGACCTGCTTGAGACCAGTCACGCCATCAAACGGAGCCACGATGCGCAGCCGCTGCTGGGTAGCCACCGCCAGTTCGAGCTTGGCCCGGGCGACGTCCAGCGCAGCGGCACTTTCGTCCACTGTGCGCTTGCTGATGAAGTTCTGGGCGACCAGATCCTGGTTGCGCTTGTGGTTGGCTTCGGCGATCGACATTTCGGCCCTGGCCTGCGCCACCTGGGCCACCTGCAACTGGTCGTCGAGCTGGACCAGCAACTGGCCCTTTTGTACCCTCTGGCCTTCAGTGAAAGCGATCACCTTGACGCGACCCGCCACCTCTGGACGGATCATCACCCCCTGACGCGAGCGCAGACTGCCCACCGACTGGGCCTCGTCCACCAGAGTCACCACCTGCACCTTGGCCACTTCCACCGCAGGCACACGCTGCCCCCCGGCTGCGCCAGCAGGCGCCGATGGGGCTGCTGAAGGGGAAGCGGGATTGGCAGGCTTGTGCTGCAGCCACCAGGCCAGGCCGGAAGCCATACAAATGCCGGCAACAGCCACCAGGGCGTATTTCTTCTTGTAGGCCATGAACTCTATCTCGGGGTACGTGTAAACAGTTCACGAATGTAACAGTCCTGACAGATTTGCCCATGGGCAGAAACACGGGCCCATGGCCCATGGGCAGCAGATTTACCGCAGGTTTACACAAGCCGGGCTCAACGCCCCAGGGCCTGCGCCACCCCCTGGTTGGCCAGCGCGTCGGCGCGCTCGTTGCCCGGATCGCCGGCATGGCCCTTGACCCAATGCCATTCGATGCGGTGTCCCGAAGACGACACCAGACGGTCCAGCTCTTGCCAGAGGTCCACGTTCTTGACGGGCTGCTTGTCGGCGGTGCGCCAGCCCTTGGCCTTCCAGCCGTGGATCCATTGGGTGATGCCCTGGCGCACATACTGGCTGTCGAGGTAGAGGGTCACGGTGCAGGGTCGCTTGAGCGCCTTGAGCGCCTCGATCACGGCCGTCAGCTCCATGCGGTTGTTGGTGGTCTCGCGCTCCCCGCCATAGAGCTCCTTGACATGTCCGCCCGAGACCATGCGCACGCCCCAGCCGCCAGGTCCGGGGTTGCCCTTGCAGGCACCGTCGGTGTGGATTTCAACGTGGTGGAGTGGGCTGGCAGAACTCAAGGCTGGCTTTCGGGATGGGGACTGGTGCGCACGGGCGCCTCGATCGAGGCTGCAGGCGCGGCCATGGCGGAGCGCGATGGTACCTTGCGCCAGCTGCGGCCGTTGAGCAAGCGCCCGCCCGGTACCCTTTTGGTGGCCACGATCAGGTAGACCCCGCCCAAAAAAGGCAGCCAACGCCGGCCCACCGCATCCAGCCAGGCCCAGCGCTGCACCCAGCGCTCGCTGCGCCAGGTCGGGGTCCAGCCGGCAAAGCGCTGCAGCTGGACTTCAAAGCCCAGCAGGTGCAGCCAGTCGCGCAGACGGTGCGCCGCAATCGGCTGCAGCGGCCAGGACGTCAGCGTTTGACTGGAAGATGGCCGCTGGCTGCGCAGCAATCGACGCCCCCACAGGCTCCAGGGGTTGAGGCCGGTGATGAGCACCTGACCCTCGGGGATCAGCACCCGCTCGACCTCCCGCAGGCAGGCATGGGGGTCGGCCGAACGCTCCAGGGTGTGCGGCAGCACCACCAGATCCAGCGATTCGGCGGCCCAGGGCCAAGCCCGGCTGTCAAAAGCCAGATCCGGGGCTGGCCCTGCGCCATCGAACTCCTGGGCGGCCCGCCAGCGGTGGGGCATGCGGTTGGCCTGCAGCGCATCCAAGTCCGGCCAGCCCGCCTGCACCGCGTGGTAGCCGAACACGTCGGCGAGCAAGGCGCTGGCCTGCGCCTGCTCCCACTCGAGCAGGCGCTGCGCGGTAGGGGCACCCAGCCCTTGCAACCAGGGCGGGGCCGAAAGGGGGCTTTCTATAATCTGACGCGCCATGCGATTGACTCCACTGCCCGCTTTCGCCGACAACTACATCTGGTTGCTGCAACACCAGCAGCAAGTGCTGGTGGTCGACCCGGGCGATGGACAGGCCGTGCTGCAGTGGCTCACTGGCGAACCGGGCCTGCAGCTCGACACGATTTTAGTCACCCACCACCACGCCGATCACAGCGCTGGACTGCCCGATCTGGTGCAGGCCACAGGCGCCCGCGTGATTGGCCCTGCGCTCGAAAAGCTGCCCGTGCCACACACGCCGGTGGGCGATGGCGACAACGTGAGATGGGGTCCCCTGAACTGGCAGGTGATCGATGTCCCGGGCCACACGGCAGGCCATGTGGCCTACTGGGCCGAGCCCGAAGGCCAGGCGCCCCTCCTGTTTTGCGGTGACACCCTGTTTTCGGGCGGCTGCGGTCGGCTGTTCGAGGGCACTGCGGCGCAGATGCTGGCTTCCTTGGACCGTCTGGCCGCGCTGCCCGCCAACACCCGCGTCTGCTGCGCCCACGAATACACCCTGTCCAACCTGCGCTTTGCCCGCACCGTGGAGCCCGACAACAGCGCACTGGCAGCCTACGAACAGGCTTGCATGAATTTGCGTCAGCAAGGACAAGCGACCCTGCCCTCCAACTTGGGACTGGAGCTGGCCATCAACCCTTTCCTGCGCAGCCGCAGCCCGGCCGTGCGAGCCGCCGCACTGCGGCACGCCGGCGCCGCAGCCAGCAGCGATGCCGAGGTGTTTGCCCGACTTCGAGAATGGAAGAACGGATTCCAATGACATTTGTTTCATGTGTTCGCCCGCTGCGCCTGACCTGCCTGGGTTTTGCTCTGGGTCTGACGCTGTGGCTCACCGGTTGCGCCACCGGCACGACCAGCCCGCCCGCGGTCACCCAGCCTCAGGCAGAAACGGTCAAGCCGGACCCCAAGGCCTCCGCCGTGCGCGGGGAGGATTTCCCTGCCCAGTTCAAGCCCCAGGGCAACCTGGGACTGCAGCCGCCCGTGGACATCTGGGAGCGCATCCGTCGCGGCTTTGCCATGCCCGATCTCGAAAGTGATCTGGTGCGCGACCGCGAACAATGGTATGCAGCGCGCCCCGACTACCTGCTGCGCATGACCGAGCGTTCGCGCCGCTACATCTTCCACATCGTCGAAGAGCTCGAACGCCGCAACATGCCCACCGAGCTGGCCCTGCTGCCTTTCATCGAATCGGCCTTCAACCCCGAGGCGGTCTCGAGTGCCAAGGCCGCTGGCATGTGGCAATTCATGCCGGCTACTGGCAAGTATTTCGAGCTCAAGCAAAACCTGTTTCGCGACGAACGGCGCGATGTACTCGAATCCACACGCGCCGCCCTGGACTACCTGCAAAAACTCTACGGCATGTTTGGCGACTGGCACCTCGCGCTGGCGGCCTACAACTGGGGGGAAGGCAGCGTCAGCCGCGCCCTGGCGCGCAACAAGGCGCGCGGGCTGCCGCTGAGCTACACCGACCTGCAGATGCCCAACGAGACACGCTATTACGTGCCCAAGCTGCAGGCAGTCAAGAACATCGTGGCCCAACCGCAGCTGTTCAATGTGCAACTGCCGCTCGTCCACAACCACCCCTTCTTCAAGAGCGTGAGCATTGAGCGCGACATCGATGTCAGCACCGCTGCCCAGCTGGCCGAAGTCAAGCTCGAAGACTTCAAGGCCCTCAACCCCCAGATGAACCGTCCGGTGATCCTGGCTGCGGGCACACCACAGATCCTGCTGCCTTGGGACAACGCCGCCATCTTCGAGCGCAACCTGCAGTTGCAGGCCCATCGGCAACTGGCCACCTGGACAGCCTGGACCACCCCCAGGACCATGAAGGTGGACGAAGCCGCGCAGCAAGTGGGCATGCCAGCGCCACTGCTGCGCTCGGTCAACAACATCCCCAACGGCATGCTGCTCAAGGCCGGTTCCACTTTGCTGGTGCACCGCAAAGGCGCGCTCGACAACGACGTCACCGAGCACACCGCAGACAATGCCCGGCTCAGTCTGGCGCCAGAGGTGGTGCTGCGTCGCATCTCGATCACGGCCCGCAAGGGCGACACCCTGGCCAGCCTGGGCGCGCGGCACGGGGTCACGGCGGCCAACCTGGCCAGCTGGAACCGGCTGCCCACCGTGGCCACCCTCAAACCGGGTCAGCAACTGGTGATGCTGGTGCCCAGCGTGCCCCCGCGCAGCAACACCCGTTTGGCATCCAGTGGCAAGTCCGCTGCAGCCGTCAAACCCGCCAAACAGGTCGCTCAAGCCGCCCGGCCCCAAACCACCAAACGGTGAAGCGCAGGCCTTTCAGGCTGCGGGGCGAGCACCCCGGGTGCGCGACACGAAAGCGTTGGTGTAAGTGCGCGCCAGCAGCTGGCGGCTGGCAGGCATCTGGGAAGCCACGCGCGCATGCATGCGCCAGGCGTTCGATACCGCGTCTTCCTGGATCTGCCCATCACGCGCGTAGGCATCGCGCAGCTTGAACAAGGCACTCAGGTAGACCGACCGGTCCGTGATCCAGGGTGCGATCGGTACCGTCTTGAAAAGATCGGTGGGTCCGGCTGTCTGCAGCCAGCGCAAGGCCTGCACCACGCCCTCGGTCAGGGCCATCGCCACCTGGGGCTGGCGCAACAGGAATTCTTCACGGGCCATCAGACAGCCCCCAGGCAAGGCGCCACCGGCCACCTGCTGAACCCCGGAAGCAGTGCGGGCCTCTGCAATCAGGCGGATTTCTCCGCGCTGCTCCAGCCAATGCATCACCGGGTCAGGGTTGCACAGGGCGTCCACCTGTCCTTCCCACAGCGCGCCCAGCGCGGAGGCCGAAGTGCCAACCTCCACAAAGTGCACGTCCTGCGGCTGCAGACCATTGCGCAGCAGCCACAGACCGCTCATCCAGTGGGTGCCCGAATCGAGCGCAGACACACCAATGCGGGCGGATTTCAGGTCCTGCCAGGACCGGGGCGCCGTGCGCAGGCTCGATACCCCCAGGCTGAGCATCGGGGTGTTGGCCATCTGCACAAACGCCTGGAAGAAATGACCCTGTCGTTGCAGCTCGAACAGGTGCTCGAAGGCACCTGCAAGCACGTCGGCCTTGCCCTGCAAGACAGTCGCCAGACCAGCAGCGCCGGACTCGTGCGAGACCATGTTCACCTGAAGGCCCAGTTGTCGGAAAAAACCCAGGCGCTCGGCCAGCGCCAGGGGCAGGTGGTAGAGGCTGTTGCGCGCCGTGAGTGCCACCGTGACCTGCAGAGGCGTCTGGGCTGCTGCGGCAGGCAATGACCAAGCCAGCCAGCTGCCCGTGGCAAAAGCCATCGAAAGCCAATGCCTGCGCTGCCTGTTCATGGTGATGACCCCAAGTCCCCCCGCTGTCCGGTGAAGTCTTGAGCATAGGGAGATGCGACTGGCAGCGCATCAGGAAAGCCCCCGAGGGGGTTTCCACTTAAGGGGTCACGAGGATGCCGGCAACGCGCTCAGCTCAGCGGCGGTCCACCAACGCGTGGGCAATCGTGCCCAAGTCCACGTACTCCAGTTCGCTGCCGGCGGGCACGCCCCTGGCCAGCCGCGTGACGCGCAGGCCCTGTGCCTTGAGCATCTCGGCGATCACATGGGCAGTGGCCTCGCCTTCGGCCGTGAAGTTGGTGGCCAAAATGACCTCGCGCAGTGCCGGCTCATGACAACGTTCGCGCAAGCGCGCCAGGCCGATCTCATTCGGCCCCATGCCGTCGAGCGGGCTGAGCTTGCCCATCAGCACGAAGTACAGGCCGCGGTAGGTGCCGGTGCGCTCGATGGCCGACTGGTCGGCGGGCGTTTCGACGACGCACAGCTGGCTGCGCTCGCGCTGCGGATCGGCGCAGGTGTCGCAAACCTCATGTTCGGTGAACGTATGGCACTGGCTGCAGTGGCGCACGGCCTGTACTGCATGGGTGAGCGCCTGTGCCAGTGTGGTGGCGGCCTGGCGGTCATGCTGCAACAGATGAAACGCCATGCGCTGCGCCGATTTGACGCCCACACCCGGCAGACCCTTGAGAGCCTGCACCAGTGCCGCGAGCGCGTGGGTGTCGGCCATGCCAGGGTCAGAAGGGCAGCTTCATGCCGGGGGGCAGACCGGCGGTGAGCTTGCCCATCTTCTGCTGCGACACTTCTTCGGCCTGGCGCACCGCAGCATTGAAGGCAGCGGCCACCAGGTCCTCGAGCATGTCCTTGTCGTCGGCCAGCAGGCTGGGATCGATGGTGACGCGGCGCACCTCGTGCTTGCAGGTCATCAGCACCTTGACCAGGCCCGAGCCAGACTGGCCTTCGACCTCGATGTGGGCCAGTTCCTCCTGAGCCTTTTTCAGATTGTCCTGCATGGCCTGGGCCTGCTTCATGAGGCCAGCCAGTTGTCCTTTGTTGAACATGGGGGTTCTTTCTGTCGGTGAAAAATCAAAGGGGCTGGATGCTGCCGGGCACGATCTTCGCACCGAAGTCGCGCATCAGCGATTGCACCAGCGGGTCGTTGTGGATGAGGTCGACGGCCGCGTCCATTTTGGCGGCCATCGCCTGCGCATGGCGTTTGGCCGGGCTGTCGGTCACGGTGCCCTGGCTCACCTGCAGTCGCACCACGTGGCCAGCAGCCTGCAAGGCGGCTTGCAGGCGTTCGCAGGTGGCAGGCCGGGCCAGCGATTCGCTGTCGACGCACAGCCGCCAGACATCGCCTTCGCGCGCCAGCAGCTGCGACTGCAGCGCCAATTCACGCACCAGCGCGGTGATCGCTTCGCTCGCCTGCAGCTGTCCCACCACCTCGGCCCAGAAGTCGCCTTCGGACGTGGGCTGCAGCGGGGCTTCGGGGCGCTTGAGGACTTCGGTGCGGCTGGGCGCCGCCGGTGGCGCAGGGGCCACTTCGCGCACGGGCAGAGGCTGGACGCGCGCGGCTTCAGCCACCGGCGCAGTCACACGCTCGGGCACGTCCTCGAAGGCCTCCCAGGGCGGCAGATCGTCCAGCACCGGGGCCTCACCTGCATCGGCATCGGCCATGTCCGGCGCGGACGGCGGATCGATGGATGCGGGGGCGGCAGTGGCCATGGGGGCTGCCGCAGACAAGGGTGCGGGGGCAGGCACGGGGGCGACGGCTGCAGGACGCGCTGGCACCTGAGGTGCCACGGTCGCGGATGGTGGAGCCGATCGGCTCAGCTCAGGGCTTTTTTTTTCAGCCGAGGCGGCTGCGCCTGCGGGTTTGAAAGCCAGCAGCCGCAGCAGCACCATGGTCAGCGCCGCGTATTCGTCGGGCGCCAGGCCCAGCTCGGTGCGGCCATGCAGGCACAGGCTGTAGAGCAGCTGGGTCACATCGGCCGTCATCGCCTGCGACAGTCCGGTGATCACCGGCGCGTCGGGGTCATCGCTGGCCTGATCGGCCAGGCCTGGCACCGCCTGCAGCACGGCCATGCGTTGCAGCACGGTGCTCATGTCTTCGAGCGTGGCCGCGGCCGAGACACCCTGCAGGCGCAGCGCATCCACCAGTGCCACCACGGTGGCGCCATCCCAGTCGGCCAGCGCGCGCAGCAGCTGCAACACATGGCTGCGGTCCACACTGCCCAGCATCTGGCGCACACCGGCTTCGAGCAGCTGGCCACTGCCAAAGGCGATCGCCTGGTCGGTCAGGCTCAAGGCGTCGCGCATCGAGCCACGCGCAGCGCGCGAGAGCAGGCGCAGGGCCTGCGGCTCGGCGGCAATGTTTTCCTGCGCCAGCACGCGGGTGAGGTGTTCAAACACCGTCTCGGGTGCCATCGGACGCAAATTGAACTGCAGACAGCGCGACAGGACCGTGACCGGCACTTTCTGCGGATCGGTCGTGGCCAGCACGAACTTGAGGTATTCCGGGGGCTCTTCCAGCGTCTTGAGCATCGCGTTGAACGCGGTGTTCGTGAGCATGTGCACTTCGTCGATCATGAAGACCTTGAAGCGACCCTGCACCGGCTTGTAGACGGCCTGCTCCAGCAGGCTTTGCACCTCGTCCACCCCGCGGTTGGAAGCTGCATCGAGTTCGGTGTAGTCCACAAAGCGGCCAGCGTCAATGTCGCGACAGGCCTGGCACACACCACAGGGCTCGGCGGTGATGCCGCCCTGCCCGTCTGCCCCTTGGCAATTGAGCGACTTGGCCAGGATGCGTGAGACGGTGGTCTTGCCCACGCCCCGCGTGCCGGTGAACAGGTAGGCGTGGTGCAGGCGCTGCTGGGTGAGCGCATTGCTCAGGGCCTGAACCACATGCTCCTGCCCCACCATTTCGGTGAACGAGCGCGGACGGTACTTGCGGGCCAGGACAAGATAGGACATGCGGCGATTCTATCGGGCGGGCACAGGCGGCCCGTCTGTGCCCTGAAGCCTGGTCCACGCCAGGAGAAAAGTGCTTGGGCTCGCAGAAAATGCAGGGCACTCGCCTACAATCGAACCCGACGGGCCTTCCCGCATGGGGAAGCGGCCAACCGGGTCAGGCGGGGAACCGAGCAGCCCTAACCGCGGAGCCAGTGCCGGGGTCAAGGCTCGTCACCCCCTACCCTTTTTTCAACTCCCCCACAAACGACAACGCCCTGCCAAGGCAGGGCGACAAAGGGGCCTGCGGCTTCAGGCTGCGCGGCGGCGCAGCACCGGGAACGGGATGGTCTTGGCCTTGGCAGGAGGGGCCTTGCGCGGCACCGACTGACCCGAACGGATGAACTCTGACACCAGGGCATCGGCCTCCGGATGGGCGCCAGCCCGGCTGTTTTCGAAGCGCAGACGGGTTTGTTGGGCCATGTGGGCCACGAAATTCTGCGGGTAATCCCGTACTGCAAACCCCCGAAGCGCCATGACTTTCATGAAAGCATTCGCAGCTTCCTCGACGGCGGCCTGGTATTCGGTGGAATCCACTGGGTGCATGTTGTCCTCGTCCACTGGGGATGAATGTTGTACACAAGGCCTTAACGCAGCCGAAACAATTCCGGTGGACAGGTTTTGTTCAAATTTGTGTCCCCGCTGCCAATATCCCGTGAGCTGCCCGCAGGCCGCTGGCCAGGCAGGCTGTCAGCAGGTAGCCACCGGTCGGGGCCTCCCAGTCGAGCATCTCGCCGGCGCAGTACACGCCGGGGCAGGCCGTGAGCATCAAGCCGGGGGTCAAAGACTCTCGGCGGACACCACCGGCTGTGCTGATCGCTTCCTGCATCGGCCGGGGGGCCTTGAGCCGGATCGGCAGGGCCTTGATGGCCTTGGCCAGCACCTGAGGATTTGTCCAGTCATCACGCGGCACCAGCTCATGCAGCAAACCGGCCTTGACGCCCTGCAAACCCAGTCGGCCCTTGAGGTGACTGGCCAGGCTGCGGCTGCCCCGGGGTCGAGCCACTTCGTCCAGCACTTGCCGTGGCGTGTGGTCAGGCAAGAGGTCCAGCTGCAGCCAGGCCTCGCCCTTGGTTTGCAACTGGTCACGCAACAGGGATGAGGCGGCATAAATCAGGCTGCCCTCGAGTCCGCTGGCTGTGACCACAAACTCCCCTTTGCGGCGCCAGACCTCCTGACCCTCAGCCTGCCCCAGCTGCAGCACCACGGATTTGAGGGGCAGCCCGGCATGGCGCTCCACGAAATGCGGCGTCCAGCCTTGACCATCGCGTCCCCAGACATCAAAGCCGCAATTGGCCGGTTGCAAAGGCGCCAGTGCCACACCCCGCGCCTGCAGCAGCGGCACCCAGCTGCCGTCCGAGCCCAGTCGCGGCCAACTGGCGCCCCCCAAGGCCAGCAGGGTGGCTTTGGCGCGCACCCGTACCAGCTCACCCTCGTGGCTGAACAGCAAATCCTCGCCCTCCCAGCCCTGCCAGCGGTGGCGCATGTGAAAGCGCACCGGATGGCCAGAAGCCGGGTGGCGCAGACGCTGCAGCCAGGCCCTCAGCAATGGGGCCGCTTTCATTTCATGTGGAAACACACGGCCGGACGTGCCAACGAAGGTGGCTGCCCCCAGTGCATCGGCCCAGTCGCGCACCTGCGCACCGTCGATGCCGTCAAGCCAGTCGCTCACCCAGCTGCGCTGCAGACCATATCGGGCATCAAAAGCAGGACGGGCCTCACTGTGGGTCAGGTTCAGGCCACCTCGACCGGCCAGCAGGAATTTACGCCCCACGGAGGGCATGGCATCAAACAGGTGCACCTGACGGCCTGCCGCCGACAGGACCTCGGCGGCCATCAGGCCGGCCGGCCCACCGCCAACAATTGCGACGTCCAGCGGGTCGATGGTTCGGACAGGCAAAGGGGCTGAAATTTCGGGCATCGGGGCGGTGTCGCTGGCATCCCGACGACAGCGGGGATTGGCAGGTTCTGTCAAAATAAGCGCAACTTTAGCTGCATCTTCACTCTTCACAAGGAACAGGCCATGGCCAGCGACCTCATCAAACACATCAGCGATGCCTCTTTCGAAGCCGACGTGCTGCAGTCGGGCACGCCGGTGATCGTGGACTTTTGGGCCGAATGGTGCGGTCCCTGCAAGATGATTGCCCCGATCCTGGACGAAGTCGCCGGTGCCTACCAGGGCAAGCTGCAAGTGACCAAGATGAATGTCGACGAAAACCGCGACATCCCCGCCAAGTTCGGCATCCGCGGCATCCCCACACTGATGGTCTTCAAGGGGGGTCAGCTCGCCGCCACCAAAGTCGGCGCCATGAGCAAGGCCCAGCTGACCGCCTTCATCGACCAGCAGCTGGCCTGACGGTCACGCTATCCACAAAACCGGGACCTGGCGCCCGGTTTTTCACATCCGAAGCCCACTTCAAAACCTGTCATAATGCTTGTAAGCGTCGCCCAACAGGATTGACCGCTGCTCCCGAGGCCTTGAATGTTCCGCCACCCGGAACCGGCCCGGACCGATATTCCCTCCCCCCGGTTTTTGTGTCACGGCCCATCGCGAGGCCGCACCCATACAGGCCCCATCCCATGCATCTGAATGAACTCAAGGCACTGCACGTGTCTGAACTCCTCAAGCAAGCCGAAGCCCTCGAAATCGAGAACACCGGCCGCATGCGCAAACAGGAGCTGATGTTTGCCATCATCAAGAAACGCGCCAAAGCCGGCGAACAGGTCTTTGCCGATGGCGTACTCGAAATCCTGCCCGACGGTTTCGGCTTTCTGCGCAGCCCTGATTCCAGCTACACCGCTTCGACCGACGACATCTACATCAGCCCCAGCCAGGTGCGCCGCTTCAACCTGCACACCGGCGACATGATCGAAGGCGAAGTGCGCATCCCCAAGGACGGCGAGCGCTACTTTGCCCTGACCAAGCTCGACAAGGTCAACGATGGCCTGCCCGAGAACAACAAGCACAAGGTGATGTTCGAAAACCTCACGCCGCTGTTCCCCAAGGAGCAGATGCGTCTGGAGCGAGACATCAAAGGCGAGGAAAACATCACCAGCCGCGTGATCGACATCATTGCCCCCATCGGTCGTGGCCAGCGCGCCCTGATCGTCGCCCAACCGCAGTCGGGCAAGACGGTGATGATGCAGC
>JACCDI010634884.1_pt1 | contig 18654 bp, 16 predicted proteins | sample 7442791 | NCBI WGS metagenome assembly JACCDI01 (sample SAMN15323434, study PRJNA562643) | freshwater metagenome | isolation source: river surface water | place: USA:Blue River Watershed | collected 2017-08-15
AAATTAACAAAACAACGTTATTATACATTTAGATATGCTTATCAGCCAAATGGCACAAAGACATTCTAATAAATTATACTTTAGCTTTAAAGCTCCAAGTGATAAAAAACTCCGCAACGGTTTCGTTTGCGGAGTTTTTTCCTTTAGAAACACATACTAAAGTTCTTCCTTCTCCGCTGGCAATAGATTCGTTGATGGCTGCCTGAATGGCCGCTCCATCTTCACAAGTAAATAAAATAGTTCCAGTAGCTTTTTTGATGAAATTCACTTCCATCTTTACGACCAACATGCTTATTTTAGGATTGCGTTGGTACACTTGACCAAAGGCCAGCATGCCAGAACACATTTCGGCTGCCATCGCTTCTACGGCAAAATAGATAGACTTGAATGGGTTTTTACTAAACCAGCTGTATTTAATTTTTACGGTGCAACAATTCGCGTCAAAATGCTGAATGCGGAGTCCTGCAAAAAAAGCAGCTGGCAATTTTTGAAACAAAAAAAATCTAAAAGAGAGGGGGTTGCTAATTAGCCTACTAAATAGATTAAAATTAGGGTTCATGTTCATTGATTTGTCCTTAAATATAATAGATAAACCTTAATTTAGTAAACTTAAACGAAGCTTTATGAATCAAGGATTGCAAACCTATGACTACATTGTATTTGTGTTGTATTTTATTTTAATCTCCTCCTATGGAGTGTGGATCTATCGAAAAAAGAATGCGGCTACCACCAATACAAAAGATTTCTTCTTGGCAGAAGGGCAGTTAACCTGGTGGGCAATCGGTGCTAGTTTAATTGCTTCCAATATTTCTGCGGAACAATTTATTGGCATGAGTGGAAATGGGTTTAGACTAGGTCTAGCAATATCAGTATATGAGTGGTTGGCAGCCGTATCCTTGGTGGTTGTAGCTATATTTTTTATGCCAGTTTATTTAAAGAACCGTATTTACACGATGCCTCAATTTTTGAAAACGAGGTACAATGAAACGGTGGCCATGATCATGGCGATTTTCTGGTTGTTCTTATACATATTTGTCAATCTAACTTCTATACTTTATTTAGGCGCTATTGCAATTAATAATTTAACAGGGGGTGCGCATTTTCACCTTATCATGATTGGCTTAGCCGTCTTTGCTTTATTTATCACTTTAGGAGGCATGAAAGTCATTGGTTATACGGATGTATTTCAGGTATTGATTTTAACTGTAGGTGGTTTGATCACTTCTTATATAGCCTTAACCGTAGTGAGTGAACAATTTGGTATGGGCAAGAGTATGATAGCTGGATTCAATCATTTAATGCAAGCAGCACCAGATCATTTTAACATGATATTTGATAAACCAGGTCCTGGCGCTACACAAAAAGAAATTGATGATTATTCTAGCTTACCAGGTATGGCTATGATGGTAGCGGGAATTTGGATAGCGCATTTAAATTATTGGGGATGCAATCAGTATATTACACAAAGAGCTTTGGGTGCAGATTTAAAAACGGCAAGAACGGGTATTTGATTTGCAGCGTTTTTAAAATTAATGATGCCTATATTAGTAGTGATACCAGGTATTGCAGCCTATGTATTGTATCAAAATGGTGGACTTCAAACAGAGATGATGACCAATGGTGTTCTAAATCAAGATAACGCCTATTCTGCAGTGGTAGGATTTTTGCCTGTTGGCCTGAAAGGTTTATCTATGGCTGCTTTAACAGCTGCAATTGTCGCTTCTTTAGCGGGTAAAGCAAATAGCATTTCAACCATCTATTCTTTAGATATTTATAAAAAGTACATCAATAAAGAGGCGAGTGATTCAAAGATTGTCACTACCGGAAGAGTAATCATTATCCTTTCTTTAATAATCGCTATTGTAATTAACTGGAAAGATACACTTGGTATTGGTGGCAAAGGTGGCTTTGAATTTATCCAAAAATATACGGGCTATATTTCTCCTGCGATTTTCCCTGTCTTTTTATTAGGCTTCTTTTGGAAAAGAGCTACTTCGAAAGCGGCTATCACCGGTATTTTTGTAGGCGTGATCTTGTCTATTGTATTTGATAAATTTTTACCAGGATGGATGGGCAATGAAACCTTATTGTATACGGCTTATCCTACTGCATCAGGTAGTTTTGAGATTCCTTATTTAATACAAATGGGCTGGGTATTTTGTTTCACCACTTTAGCGATCATCCTTATTAGCTTATTGGATGTGAAAGGTCAAAAGCACGAAAATGACATCACAGAAGATGAAGGACAGTTTAAATTATCGAATGCGCATTTGGCAATGGTAATGCTGGTATTAGGCGTCGTGATAGCACTTTATATTAAATTCTGGTAGACGCTTTTAAAATAGTTGCAAACTAAAATGTCCAATAGTTGTAAAAAGGGCACAGCGAATTAGTACGCCCAAACAACACCAAAAGACCATTTTATTGGTAGGCACATTAAAGCCCACACCTACTCCAATACTTATGGGTGCACCAACGGTCATAGTGCCCAATAAGCCAAGTCCAATGACTCCATATTTTTCCCATATTTTTAAAATAAATCCAGACTCAGGCTTTGTCGTTTTTGGCTTTCTGAATTTACTAAGCCAATTCTTAATTATATCTCCTAGGTAGGCTGCAACAAAAACACCCGTCAAACCACCTACTGCGCTTGTGATAAAAATGACAAGGGGCGATAAGTTAAAAGCAAATCCTGCGGGGATGGCTGCATAGATTTCAAAAGTGGCTAGACCTGCAACAGTGAGTATTTTATACAGCATGGATATATTTTGAAGCGTAAAGCTAAGGATTTAAAATAGCTAAATGGGTTATCTTTTGTGAATTAAATTCTTAACTTTAAGTAACCACAAATCATATCTATGGAACGTAGACAACTCTTAAAAAAATCTGCTTTTGCAATTGCTGCTTTTTCATTTTCTCGTGACATGTTTGCTAAGGAAACAACAGCTTTTTCGAAGACGAGTGGACTAAGTGCTACTTTATTGCAAAACAATATGATTCGATTGGGTTCCAATGAAAACCCGCATGGACCTTCTACATTAGCGAAACAAGCTATGATGGATGCGGTTAGCATTTCCAATCGATACCAGTGGGATATGAATGCTAGTTTAAAAACAGAGATTGGTAAAATGACGGGGCATACGAGGGATCATGTGGCATTAGGCGCTGGTTCATCAGAATTACTGGGTGTTGTTTCATTATGGGCTGCCTATAAAAAAGGAAATGTGGTGGCTTCGGAACCCACTTTTAAATTATGGATGCCAGCAGCAAGAAGAATGGGTTTGCCTACAAAGTTGGTGCCGTTAACTGCCACAAAACATAATGATTTAAATGGTATGCTGCAAGCAATGGATGAGCAAACCAAGATGCTGTATTTGTGCAATCCAAATAATCCAACTGGCACGGTGACTCCAACCAATGAATTAGAAAACTTTATTAAAAAAGTAGCCAGCAATACAATTGTTTTAGTAGACGAAGCTTATACCGATTATTATGATACGCCGTCTATGGCTCATTTAATTGATACCTATCCTAATCTTGTTATAGCAAAAACTTTTTCAAAAACATTTGGAATGGCGGGAGCCAGGGTAGGCTATGTATTAGCACATCCTAGTACCATTAAACAATTGAATGAATTTCAGGCTTGGGCAAATGCGGGTCCATCTGCTGTATCGATGCAAGGCGCTTTAGCAGCGATCAAAGACAAGGCTTTTGTTGCTTATTGCAAATCCGAAAATATCAAAGCAAAAGATATATTATATAAAGGATTTGACGAGTTAGGGATTAAACACATCAAATCCTTTACCAGCTTTGTCTATTTTGATACAGCGACGTATAAAAAAGATATTCCTGCTTTATTATTAGCTAATAATATCATGGGCGCTAGACCATTTGAACAAAACAGCAGCTGGCTAAGAATAAGTATTGGCACAGTCGCTGAAATGGAAAAAGTGGTGGCTGTTTTAAAAGCGGGTGTTTAAAATTAATTAGGCTTTTTTAGGAGGCAAAGCAAAAGCGGTTGCTTGATGTTCAAATTGGCCATTGTGTGCACCATCACAGAATGGTTTGTTCTTGCTTAAGCCACATCTGCAAAGACCTAAAACATTTCTACCGCCTAAATCATAGGTATTACCTTCTCTATCTACGATTGTAAACTCACCTTCTATCTTTAAAGAACCATTGTTGTTGACTGTAATTTTAGTTGACATTTTATTTCATTTAAATTGAACTGTAAAGGTATTGATTAATTAATACAAATCTATCTTAGTTGCTTGTGAAGGGTAATGTATTTTCAAGCCCATTTGATTAGCTGCTTGTATTTGTGTTTGAATATTTTTTTCACAATCTGTACATGGTTTTAAATGGGTAATATAAATGGGTGTTTGATGCAAATTGCCAATCGTTAAATTATTTAACTTTCCTAATTCATGCATTAACAATGTCGGGTTTAAATGTCCGAATAAAGATTTTGCTGGAATGCTATTGTCAAAAGATACTTCTATAAAAATGGCTTTGAGTTGACCCTTACTTATCAATGGCGCAACTGTTTTCCATAATGCTAGTAATTGAGTACTTTGCTCAACACTGTCTGCGCCCGTATCCCCTAAATAAAGTAGATAGCTGGATTGATTGCGCACTAAAAACGCAGTGCTCTCGTAGGGATTCACATGGCTTAATACAAATGGGGTAACAAACAAGCCGGTACCATCAATGGCTATTTCTTGTTTTGCTACTAAAGGTGCATAAGTATATTTTTTTAAAATTGGCGCTTCTCCTTCATTTCCGAAATTAGCCCATGCAGACCAAGTGAAATAATTTTTTTTAAACACTTCTAACACCGAAGGTAAACCATATAATTTTTTAGACACATCATTGGGGGAGTTCATAATCAAGCCAGCAGTATGATCTAAGTGTGCGTGAGAAATAAAATAACTATTGATATGCTTTTGTTGTACGAGGTTTGGATTGGGTGCATTGAATAATTTTTTATCCATTGCCAAAGCAATTCCTTTGTAAATGGTGCCCGCATCCAAGCAGATATACTGTTCGCTTCCGCTTGCGGCGACTAAATAAGCAGAAAGATTAGATTCGTCTAATCCGCCTTTTACACCCAATGGAATCACTGTAAATCCTTGCGTTGAATTAGCGACATTATTTGATTGCGCATTCAAAGCCGCAATAGCAAATAAAACATAGGAAAACAAAATAACTATTTTTTTCATAATCATCTATCTATTGTTAAGAGCATATCATAATTACCACCCTCATAATCGAAGTGCCCCATTAGTTTAAAATTATTTTTCAAGTAAAACCGAACTGCTGCGATATTTGAACACTTTACACCGCCCCATAATAAAATATATCTATATTCTTTTGCTTTCAATTCATCAATACTGTGTTCTAGTAGCTGGCGCCCAATGCCAGTATGCTGTGCTGCATCTGCTACAGAGGGTGCAAAACAGGCATACTGCTTATATTCATTTTGGATCGATTGTCCATAATTGCTCCATCTTATTATATCGTAGTCAAAAATCCATAATTGCGTTATCGCATATCCAATCACTTTATTTGTAGCACTGTCTTTTGCAATAAGTGCAATGTACTCTTTGCTTTCTAGAATTTGTTCTTCAAGGTAAGCTGTTGTAAAAGGATGGGGCGCAAACTTTTGCTTACTAGCCTCACTTAATTGAGTATAGTAACTTATAATATTTTCGGCATCTGACTTTTTAGCGACACTAATGATGATTCTTGGATCCAATCTTCGATTTTCATAAAAGTAGCAAATTTTACAAATTTGAACAGCGGTATTTTATTAAGTTAAAACAGCCTTATAATTTGCATTTTTTGATCCATTATATACCTGTAATGAGCTTGAAATATTCTAAATATGTTCCTAATTGGCAATTTGGAACATATTGAACTGCACCTGTCCATGATATTGGTCTTGCTGGAAGTAAATTGAACATCCTTAATTAGGTGTATTTACTCAAAACCAACTCCATGAAATTTTTGCCATTTTTGTCTACAAAGTGTTACTCTTTTTTTACACTTTTAGTTATTAGCCTTTTTGTCAATACTAGTTCTCAGGCGCAAAAAATATCCGACTTTTTATTTGATACCTATTTGATCAAAGAAGGGATGTCGCAATCTTCACCTTTGAGTATTTATCAGGATAAAGTGGGGTATGTCTGGGTGGGCACTCAGGCGGGAGTAGATCGATTTGATGGCTATAATTTTAAACAATATACCAATGATTCAAAAAACAAGGACTCCAGGGCTTCTGGCTGGGTTTATGATATAGCCGAAGACAAGTCTGGTAATATTTGGACCGTGGATAATTACGGTCATTTTTCATTCTTAAATAGAAAAACGGATAAATGGACCAATTTTGATATGCCCATCAGGGATACTTTAATGAAAAAAGACAAAACCCTGCCGTTTTACTATGGGGCTCCAAGATCGATCTATATAGATTCAAACACGAATAGGGTTTGGTTGGGTACCATTTTTACAGGATTAATTTCTTTTGATGTAGCCACAAAAAAATATAAACAATATTTGGTTCATCCAGAAAATCCAAAAAATCACGGAAATCATGAATTGGTTCAATTGGTAAAGGGATTTTCCAAAGATAAACTTGTGGTAGCCACTGACATGGGTTTGCAATATTTTGATACTAAGAATTATAAATTTTCTAAAATTTTTAATGTAACAGATTCGATGCTACTAGCCAGTCCAATAGATTTTAAAATAGTAGGCCCCACCTTGTATGTGGCAACAAAATTTGGCGCATTTATCTATAACACCGAGACGAAGTCATTACAAAAATTTGTTCATAAAGCAGGAGATGAAAATTCAATTGCTGAGGGAAAGGTCAATGGAATTCATTATAGTTCAAAGTATAATTATTTATGGTTAGCGATAACAGGCGCTGGAATCGACATTGTCAACTTAACAAATAATAAAGTTGTTCATTTAAATAAAGAAAATGCAAAAGACAACGGCATCACCGAATCCAACTATGCTGATATTTTGGAAGATAAGGATCATAATATTTGGATTGGATCGGCTATTTCTGGTTTATTAAAATATGATCCAAACAAAAGGATATTTAATTTAATGAGTAAAGATTATCCAAGTGATTTTAACTTGGGACTAAGTTCAACCTGGGGGATGACGGTTGATAGTAAAGGTATTATTTGGTTGGGCGAGTATGAATCAGGAGGTGGACTATTGGCAGTCGATAGAGTGAAGAAAACCAAAAAATCTTATTTAAAAAATGTCAATGGCACAACGTTGAGGGCATGGAAAATTTTAGAGGACTATAAAGGAAATATTTATGCATTTTCTGGTGGAAGATCAAATGATTATGCCATATATAGAAAGGCGTATAATCAAGACCAGTTTGTAAAAGTAGGCATGATGAATGATTTTTTACCGACCTCTTCTTTGACGATAAATGGAACTCATTTTATAGACATTAATCATTCAACCATACTAACTGGCGATAAGCCTATTGTTTTATCTGATTCTAACGGAAATTTTATTTTTAAATTTTATGATTTACCTAAAGGACTTGAAAAAGGCATTACGGCGATAGAAAAAAAATCAACCAATGAATTTTATGTAGCAAATTTAGATGGCATCTCTTTGTTCAATGATAAAACGAGGGAAGTAAAGCGAATTACAAAAAATATAAGTGTAGATCCTAGTGTTGATCTTTTTTCAAGCCCAACCTTAACGATTATAGATGATAAGATGGCCTTTTATGCAAGTTATGGTAAAGGCCTGATTAAAATTGATTTTGAAAAACAGACCAAAACTTACCTAACCTTACAAGATGGTATCCCTAATTTATTTTTGTATGACTTGTATGCAGATAAGAATAAAATTATTTGGGCATCATCTAATTTTGGATTAATTAGGTACAATCCATATACCAATAAATTCAGGTCATTTGGTCCAGCAGAAGGAGTTCAGGATTATGAGTTTAATTCAAATAGCTCTTATCAAGCCCCTTCTGGTGAAATATTTTTCAATGGTGTAGCTGGATTGAATTATTTTCAACCAGAGCTAATTAAAGAAAACACCACGCCTCCTGTGGTGATTATTCAAAAATTTTCGACCAAAGATTCTACTATATATATTGAGTCTTCAAAGTTTCCAACAACTATTGAAGTTGACTATAAAAATAACAACCTTGCTTTTGAATACATCGCATTTAATTTCAGAGATCCTTTAAAAAATAAGTATGCTTATAAAATGGAAGGATATGATGAAGACTGGATACAAGCAGGTACAAGAAGATTTGTGTCTTATACGAACCTTAGCGAAGGCACTTATACATTTAGAGTAAAGGCTGCTAATAGTGATGGCGTTTGGAATGAAGAAGGTGCTGCTATGATCATTAAAATTCATCCACCTATTTGGAGAACATGGTGGGCTTATATTTTGTATTTTATAGCAACTATTGGGTTTATCTATGCTTTTTCTAAATATAGAGAAAGACAGCAAAAAAAGAAATTAGAAGACGAGAGAAAGAATAATGAATTAGCAGAAGCTAAGGATTTGCAAGAAAGATTATTGCCAAAAACCTTACCTGCAGTACCAAATTTAGATATTGCTACTTATTTAAGAACTTCTACGGAAGTAGGTGGTGATTATTATGACTTCTTTTTACAAGAAGATGGATCATTGTATGCTATTTGTGGAGATGCGACTGGACACGGTACACCATCTGGCATGTTAGTTTCTATTACAAAAGCGGGTATAATTGGTTTGCCAGAAATGGAACCTAAGGAAATGCTAAGAGCGCTCAATAAAGTAGTTAAAAAAGTTGATTTGGGTATTTTAAGAATGAGCTTAAATATTGCACATTTGAAAGGTGAAGTTTTGACTTTAAGTTCTGCCGGCATGCCTCCTTATTTTATTTATAGAGCCGAAAATAATACAACAGATGAAATTATGATTTCGGGTATTCCATTAGGAAGCTTTAATGAAGTACATTTTGACCAAATTGTTACGACGTTTAAAAAAGGAGATATATTAGCAATTATATCAGATGGACTTGCAGAAGCGCCTGACTTGACCGGTGATTTATTTGATTACCCAAGAATACAATCCATCTTACAAAATAATCATGCTCAAACTGCAGAGGAGATTACTGCAATTTTAATGAAAGAAGCAGACCAGTGGTTGTCTGGAAGACATAACCCAGATGATATTACCATTGTCATAATTAAGCATCGATAAATTAAAAATGGGTATTAAAAAACAAAAAATTGAATGAAAAAATATATACTATATCTCTTCTTATTGTATTCTAATGTTATAAATAGTCAAATTTATAACCCCAACGAAAAAGGCAACCTTTTTGTATCAAATTATAGTAGATCTTTTTTAAACGCTGATTGGAATAATTGGGGTGTAATACAAGATAAAGATGGTTTAATTTATATAAGTAGTTCTGACAAGGGAGTTTTAATATATGATGGGCAAAGTATTAAAAGGGTGCTAGATATCAATGGCATTCCAAAAGTTGGATTAACAAGAGAAATGGTTATTGACTCAAAAAATACAATGTATGCTACTATTGGACAAAACGATTTTGGGTATATAGAGAAAAATATTTACGGAGAAAGTGTCTATACTTCTTTATCTGATCAACTTCCATTTGAAAAACGACCAAAGACAAATATGTGGGGTGTTGCAATGTATAAGGACACCATATTTATGCAATCTGAAAAAGCTATTTATTTATATAAGTATAAAAAATTAATCAATATTATTAATTTTTCAAACATAACCCATACCATTCAAAATTTGCCTAATGCTGTTAATTTGAGAATTTGGGGAGAAGGTTTATACAGCTTCGGTAACGGAAAATTTAATTTGATTCAAAGTACAAAAGACACTTTTGCTCAAAACAGAGTTGATGCAAATTATTTATTAGATAACGGGGATCAATTAATAATCTCTAGAAATATAGGTGCATGGTTTTTAAAGAAAGACAATAGCTTAGTAAAAGCAAATGCTAAAGAAGTTGATTATTACGCTATCAAAGGAAAGGCATATCATGGAAATTTAGTTTTAAAAAACGGCATTATACCAATGACTACTGATTTTGGTTTAGTATTTTTTGACCAAAACTTACAAATTCAAACAGTATTAAATACAGACAATGGACTTAATTATAATCATGTTATAGGTTATACCCAAGATAGAGAGCTTGACGTATGGGGTGCAAGCAATGAAATTTTTAAAGTAAGCTTTGATACAACTTTAACATATTTTTCTACAAAAAATGGTCTGAGAGGCGGAGTAGGTAGTATTGATCGCTATAATGGCAAATTATATATTTCCACAACTGCGGATTTGTTTGAATTTAAGCCCAAAACAAAAATGGAGCAAATTTCAACATTTGAGAAAAAGGGAATTGGCGAATCCGTATACAGTATGTCAGGCTTTAATGATCAAATAATAACAACGAATAATTACACTATAAAATCTACTAAAAATAATGTAACAAGTATTGTTAGTAATATATATCGATCGTTGGCTTCTATTCAATCAAAATTAAACCCCAGTTTATTATTTACAAGTAATTATGCGTACGGATTAATACTCCATCAATATAATAATGGCAAGTGGAAGCAAGTGCCTATTAAATCAAAAAATAATGTATTGTGTATAGATTTAATTGAACCTGAGCCTGGTGTGATCATTTTATCAACAGTAACCGATGGCACCTATTTGTATAGATATGATAAAAGTGGGCAAGGTGATTTTATTAAATTAGAAAGCGATAAAAAGTATAAGGAAAAAAGTCTTTTAAGATTTAATATATTCGAAGACAAGTATTATGTAGCTTATGATACTGCTAATAATTTTTATTCAATCGATTTAAAAAATAATAAGTTAAAGTATACAGGAATTAATAAAAAAGGGTTTATTAACGCCTCTAATTGGAGTTATTCATATAATTCAGATTCAAAAAACGGTTGGCTTTTGACCGACAAAGGTTTCTATAAAGCGCAATATGATCCTAATAAAGGTTTTACATTCAAACAATATCCTTTTTATAAAGTTGAATTAGGAGAATTAAGTTACAGTATTTATGCCGAAGGTAAAGGAGAAAATGAAGTTTTATGGATTGGGTCTCAAGATGATAAATTATATAGATTTTTACCTGAGTTATCTATTAAGGTTAAGCGTGAAATATATAGCGCTTTAATAAGAAGTGTTTTTGCTAATAATGCCAAAATTGCATTATCACCAGGAACCCTACCATTTAGTAAAAACAATTTAAGATTTGAGGTAGCATATCCTGTTTTTGGCAATGAAACAAAAACTACTTTTAGTTATTGGCTTGAAGGTCAGGACAGTACTTGGACACCTTTTGTTTCAGATTATAAAAAAGAATATACTAACTTAAGTGAAGGCAGTTACATATTCCATGTAAGAGCAAAAGACGCGAGCGGTGAAATATCTAAAGAATCAAATATAGCATTTAAGATTTCACCTCCTTGGTATAGAACTTTTGTTGCCTATTTAATTTATCTTTCTTTTTTAATATACAGTTTTATACTTTTTGGAAAATATCAAGCTAAAAAATCTTCACTAAAAGCTGAAAATGAAAGAAAAAATTCTGAATTAGCTGCTGCAAAAGAACTACAAGAAAGATTATTACCTAAGCAAAATCCAACCATAGCGCATTTAGATATTGCAACGTATCTTAGAACCTCAACAGAAGTGGGTGGGGATTATTATGATTTCTTCCAACAAGAAGATGGTTCTTTATATACTATTTGTGGTGATGCAACTGGACATGGAACACCATCAGGAATGCTAGTATCAATTACCAAAGCTGGTATTATTGGACTTCCGCAAATGGCTCCAAATAAAATGCTATCAGCTTTAAATACAGTTGTAAAGAAAGTAGACTTAGGCATTTTAAGAATGAGTTTAAATATTGCACTTTTAAAAGGCAATCAATTGACTTTAAGTTCAGCCGGAATGCCACCGTATATTATTTATCGTAGTCAAAGCAATACAACCGAAGAAATAATGATATCTGGTATTCCATTGGGTAGCTTCAATAAAGTTGAGTATGATGAACTTACCACAGACTTTAATAAGGGAGATATACTTGCAATAATATCAGATGGGTTAGCTGAAGCGCCAAATACACAAGGAGAACTATTTGATTATCCTCAAATCCAAACCATAATCACAGAGAATAGCCACATGAATGCAGAGGATTTAATTAAACAGCTAATGAGTCATGCAGATAGTTGGTTGTCTGGAGCGCATAATCCGGATGACATTACCATTGTTATAATTAAACATATCTGAGTTCGTAGAAGACAATATATTAATTAGATTTAAAAGTACAAATCATTAAAATAGCATAAATCAACACAAATGAAAAAACCAAGTGTAGAACTAAAGTTGCCGATACTCCCAAATATGGAGTTGATTGCAACACAAACCGCCGAAGTAATAGCTAGGCATATGGATTTAACCGAAGACCAGGGTGCAGAGATTAGCATGGCTTTGATTGAAGCTTGCATTAACGCATTCGAGCATTCAAAATCCGATAACAATGTGTTCATTCATTTTTTAATCGAAGAAGATTCTTTAGTTGTAAAAGTGATTGATCAAGGTATTGGGTTTGATAAGACTAAAGTAGAAATACCAAAAATTGAAAACAAGGTTGGAAAAGAAGAAAGAAAAAGAGGATGGGGTTTACAACTCATTCAAGAATTAATGGATTCAGTTGAATTTGAATCTAATAATGAGGGCACAACTGTAACCATGACAAAAAATATCAAACACTAAAACTGAATTAAAATGAATGCATTTATAAAAAGTACAAAAGAAGCAAACGAAATCGTAATTATAGAAACCAACGGTTATTTAAACAATGACGGCGGCGAAGCCATTTCTGCAATTTGTTATGAAAAAATTGAAGCTGGCCAAAACAAATTTTTAATCAATATGGCTGGCACCAAAGTGGTAAATAGCATTGGTGTTTCTATTTTGATTGAAATCATTGAAAAGCTTCAGGAAGTAGATGGAAAAATTGGTTATTATAACTTAGCTCCAATCGTTTCTAAGACATTTAATATCATGGGCCTAACCAAGTACTCTACAGTTTTTGAAACGGAAGAACAAGCCATTAACGGATTATAATGTCGAAGCAATTTAATGTGAATGAACTGCAATTAAAGTACCTAGAATTAGAGACTTTATTGGACATAACGAATGAATTAAGTTCATTTGAAAATGTGACTGTTTTATTGCAAGAAATTCTGGTTAAATCTTGTGCTGTTTTGAATGCCTCATCTGGCATGATCTTGATGCAAAACGAAAATTCTGACCTTTTTCAAATTGAGGCAGAATTCAATATAGAAGTGGCTGCTTTAAAAGGAATCATTTTTAATAAAAAAAGAGGTTTTTTTAATGAGGTAAGTCAAAATAAAAAAGCAATTCATGTTGAGATAGCAAGCGATCCTTTCCTAAGCAAAACAAATTGCTTACATGGGTTGATTGCACCCTTGATTGACAAAAAAGATTTAGTTGGGGTGATTATTTTATTTGATAAAGAATCACGTACCGGCATCTCTGGATTTGACGCTTCAGATACGAATATGCTTTCGGCAATTGCAACTCAAGCTGGCGTTGCTTATAATAATATAAGATTAATCGAAAGTATTAAAGAAGCAAAGACGTTCAATGATAATGTCATGCAATCTATTGTAACTGGCGTTTTCACTACCAATTTAATGGGGGAAATAAACCATGTCAATAGAGCGGCAGCTGCTATCATTAACTTGGATAGAACAACCATTATTGGTAATCATTATGATTATATTTTTGAATCCAACGATTTAATCAATGATTTGATTTCAAAGTGCGAAGCCGAATTAACCACAGTAACAGAAACTCAAGTTTTACTTAAATGTAATAATAAATCGACGGCAATCAATATTTCAGCATCTCCTTTAATCAATGATTTAAATGAACAAATTGGGACTGTAATAGCAATGGAAGATTTGTCGAATTTAGATAAACTAAAGTCCACATTTAAGAAGTATGTTTCAAAGCAAATTGTTGATCAGATTTTAGAGAATGACGAAATGTTATCTCTAGGTGGACAAGAGCAAGAGGCAACTATTTTATTTTCAGATATAAGGGGATTTACTTCTATGTCTGAGACGATGCATCCCAATGAAGTGGTTGAAACACTTAATGAGTACTTTAATTTAATGATTGAAATTATTTTTAAATACAATGGGACATTAGATAAAATAATTGGCGACGCTTTGATGGTTATTTATGGTGTTCCCAACGCAACAGAAAATGACACAGAGAATGCTGTACACACAGCTATAGAAATGCAAGAAAAATTGATTGAATTTAACCAACAAAGAATCATGCATTCAAAATGTCCGATCAAAATCGGTATTGGAATTAACAGAGGTCGAGTGATCAGTGGCAATATTGGATCTAGACAACAAATGAATTTTACGGTAATAGGAGATGCAGTTAACCTAGCATCAAGACTTTGTTCTGCTGCAAAATCAGACGAAATCATTGTTGCGGACACAGTTTGGAAACATGTTAAACATGACAAAAAATTCAAGGCTTTGAAGCTAAATCCTATCAAGGTAAAAGGAAAGGAAAAGCCTATTCAAATTATGCAGGTCCAGTATTATAGGCCAAAATTCAATTATCAAGCTGCCTATACCATGATTGAACAATTTTTGACTCAATACCTCCCCAAATCATATGTTTATCATTCTATTACCCATATTAAAGACGTTGTGGATCAAGTAGAAAGGATAGCAAAAAATGAAAAAGTTAAAAAATCAGACATAGACGATTTAAAATTAGCAGCGTGGCTTCATGATATTGGGTATATATGGGAACCCAAAAGACATGAAGATAGGGGTGTGGAATATGCTTCTTCATTTCTAAAATCCTTGGAATTTCCCACACAAAAAATTCAAAAAATCAATGGAATGATTCTTGCCACTAAAATTCCACAAACGCCCAAAAATTTACTTGAACAAATTATCTGTGATGCCGATTTAGATTATCTAGGCAGACCAGATTATGCAGAAAACAGTCAATTGTTGTTACAAGAACTCTTACTTACTAAAAAAATAAATAAAACGGAGTGGCTAAGAATTCAGGATAGTTTTTTAACAAAGCATGTCTACTTTACAAAAACATCGAAAAGTAAAAGAAATAAATTAAAATCTATAGTTCTAGAATCTATTAAATCACAATTAAAAATAAAAACCAATGGCAGAAGTAGGGCATAATGAAAAAAAATTACACTTTCAATTAGACAGAATTTCTTTTTTTACAGATGGTGTTTTTGCAATTGCAATCACTCTTTTAGTGATTGAATTTAAAGTACCTGTACTTGAGCACCCAACGGATAGCACTCTATGGAATAAATTAGCGCATATGGGTTTGCAATTACTAGGGTTTATTATTAGTTTTTCTATCGTTGGTTACTATTGGTCCGTGCACCACAGAATTTTTGGCTATGTTGAAAAATATAGTACTAGACTTATCTGGTTAAATTTAATGTTTTTATTTTCAGTGGTTTTATTGCCTTTTACCTCTGGATTATTGGGTGAATACGCTTCAGAAACCCATTTGCATCTCCCTTATGGAATTTATGTAACCAATATATGCTTTACAGCAATTATGAATGCAATACTATGGTTCTATGTTAGCAATCCTAAGCGTAGTATATTAACACATATCATTTCACGAGAACGAATATTATTAGGTTTTTATTTTACCCTAGTGGTGCCAGTTTTATTTATGATATCATTTATAGTTAGTTTATATGAACCAACAATCGGCAGGTTAATTCCTATTTTAATTCCATTTATTTTAAAATATGGCATGAATGGATTAAGCGCTAGGGCGGCTGCAAAAGAAGCCAAAGCTTAAATAACATACCGAGTATTTATATGTTCCAAAAAGATAGAATGGAACAATTTTAATAGACTAATATTAGTAACCACCTATTTTAAATAGCTATTTTCACTGCCTAAAATTTAAATTATGAAAAAATTAATCAGTTCTTTTTTAATGTCATTTGCGCTATTGTGTATTGCATTGAATAGCCAAGCTCAAAAATTAGATGTAGCTACTAAAAACATGAAAGAGTACAATCGTGTTTGGGATGTAGTCATTAATGAAGGTAGAATCAACATTTTAGACACAGCTTATGCTGAGAATGCCATGTTGCATACTAGCCCTGCCACTATGGGTAAGGCAAACTGTATTGCTTACTATGCAAACTACATTAGTGGTTTCACTAACCGTCAGTTTACTGTGAAAGAATCTATTGCGCAGGGGAACAAAGTTGTAAAGTATTGGAATTTCAAAGGAAAGCATACTGGTAATTTCTTTGGTATACCAGCAACTAACAAAGAAGTGGATGTAATTGGCTGTACCATTGCTACTATTGTAAATGGTAAAATCACGGAAGAACAAGATTTCATGGACAACCTTGAATTCTTTAGACAATTAGGATTAATGGCTCGTTAAGCTTCTTTAGCAGCTATAGATTTTATAAAAGCGGAAGGGGTAACACCCTTTCGCTCTTTAAAAGCGTCAATAAATTTAGACCTAGATGCAAATCCTGCATTTGACGCAATTGCCTCGATAGTGATATTCTTAGATTCCCCAGCCTCTATCATTTTGCATACATGATCTATTCTTAAGTGTTTTCTCCACTCACTAAAGGTCAAATTCAATTCTTTATTAAAATAAACTGATAAAGTTCTTTCTGGAATTTTTAAGTCAAAAGACATTTGTGATAAAGAAAATTCCTTTTGTATGTAGGGCTGATTTTTCAGGTATTCAATAATATTTTCTTCAAAATCGTTTTTATCAGCTAATTCTTTGACTTTCTTAGGCATACTTTGTTTAAGCTCGTCAATGATATTGTCTTTTCCCTCTTCAATGGTATAAGACACATTGCCATAAAGGATTTTAGGGAATAAAAACAAGAAAATATTTTGTAAGAAGAATCCCCCGCCACAAATTTCAAAATAATATTTTTCAGTAAAAATCTCCGTAGAAGGTATACCTAGAATAGAAAAATGATATCCATAAACAGTAAACATATGTCCAATACTATTTACGGCAATTACTACCTGAATTCCACAAAGTAAAAAGAACCATTTTTTCAATACTATATGGTTAGAAGGTAAACGACCGAACTTTTTAAAAGTATGCTTACTTTGAATTAAAAAGTAAACAAGAGAGCCTAGTGCATACATTAATAAGTGCGCTGATCTTGAAAATAAAATAAACTCAAAAGAGGCGAATAAAAAATCAAGCGAATAATTTTCTGTAATATTTACTATCTCATGAGCAATTTTCATTTTTTGATCAAATGGCAGGGTCGTAAATGGCAAACAATTAATAATGGTAAGTAAAGCGGGCAATAAATGCAACCAATCCCATTTTTGTAATTTATTGTTTTCTGCCAAGGTGGTTTTGACATAAAAAAACAATAAAGGCCCAAGTAAATAAGACAAAGGCAGCCAGTTGACGAATGAAACCCCTTCCCAAAAGATGTCTTTAGTAAAGTGAAGCCCAAAATAAACCAAAACAACTAAGTTGCAGCACAAGAAAAACAAGGCTAGGAAAATATTGGATCTATTTAAGGAACTTAAATAATAAACTAATATGAATGAGGTAAAAATGCCAAAAAGAGGGAACAAAATAGCCATAAAGGTCTGATTACTCGATGTTTAGTGGTCAAGATAATCAAAATGGTTAACTTTTTTTCGAATTAGCTTTATATTTTTATGATCATGCTTCTTTTCGACAATAAGCTTATTTGTTCCAAAAAGCCTAAATGGAACATTATTTTAGTCTTCCTATTTCATTGAAATTCAGTGTTTTCGTTTTTTTAAATATTCAATCATTAAAACAAAAATTATGAAAAAACTCGTATTCTTGGCAATCATCGCCATTTCGGTTGTTGCATGTACACAAAAGGCTGAAAATGAATCAACTGCAGCTGATCCACATCAATTTGGGTTTAATTATGATAGCACAGCACAAATGGATATTATCAAAAGTACTTTTAAGGACATTGAAATTTATGATACAATGAGTTATGCATCTAAATATGCCGATACTGCAGTTTTCCATGACAATGGAAGATTGACTAATTTAAATGAAAACGTCCAAATTCTAAATCAGTTTAAAGCAAAAGGAATCACAGTAAAAGTAAAGGATGGATATCCTATGTGGAGCAGTCATTTTAATTTTAAAGATGGCAACCAAGGCGATTATGTGTATTGTTATTTAACAACCACTTTTACAAAAGGCGAAAAATCAGTTGATGTGGTAATGTTTCAGGCTGATTTATTCAATAAAGACGGTAAGATTGTTGAAGAGTGGTTGGTGTATGATCAAACTGCTATTGGCGCATTAATGAATTAATTTAATCTATTGCAATAAAAAGCCCCGGCCAACGCCGGGGCTTTTTTGTATTTTTTCAACCTAAACTTTAAACTATTTATTTGCTTACACGCTTATAAGTCTTGATACTAGTCACTTTGTTTACAGTATCAACGATTGTTTGAGTAAACTCATCAGCAC
>JACCDI010603505.1_pt1 | contig 18649 bp, 17 predicted proteins | sample 7442791 | NCBI WGS metagenome assembly JACCDI01 (sample SAMN15323434, study PRJNA562643) | freshwater metagenome | isolation source: river surface water | place: USA:Blue River Watershed | collected 2017-08-15
ACCCTTGTATGCAATCTTTAGCTTGCTTGAGCAAGCAGCTGATGCTGACGGAGCGAATGCAACGAGTGATGATGTTGCGATTGCTACGGCAGCTACAACCGCGAGAACGCGATTCTTCTTCATATGTAGTGCCTTTCCTGTTCTTGTGTCCCGGGACAGGGAGGTTGAAAGAGTAATGCCAGGGGTGAGCGTAAGACAAGGCGTATCCACGCTTGAATTGTCTCGGTTTCGTTATAAATGGGATGGCGGTATCACCTATTGAGACACACCAAAGAGCTACTTGTCGGGAACTGCGTTGGGGTTAATAACCGCCTCCGCGACCTCTTTCATCGTTAATCGGCGATCCATTGCGGCTCGTTGAATCCACGAAAAAGCCTCGGGCTCTGAAAGGTTGAGCGCCTTCATAAGCAAACCCTTTGCACGATCGATGAGCTTGCGGGTTTCTAGGCGATCATGAAGATCTGCAACCTCATCTGCCAAAGATTTCATTTGGATATGGCGACTTATGGCGATTTCAATAGCTGGCATCAAATCTCCGATAGTAAATGGCTTGACCACATAGGCCATGACGCCGGCATCTCGCGCACGATCTACAAGCTCTTTTTGTGAATATGCGGTCAGCATCAATACCGGAGCGATTTCTATAATTTTTTCCGCTGCAGAGATTCCATCTAGTACCGGCATCTTTACATCAAGAATGGCTAGATCTGGTGTGTGTTCTGTGGCTAAATCAATCGCCTCTTGACCATTTGTAGCTTGTGCAACAACTTCATACCCAGCTGCTTGCAACATTTCTACAAGATCCATGCGGATTAAAGTTTCATCTTCTGCAACGAGAATGCGAACTGTCATATTCGATTCTTCCTTCCAGGAAGTGCTACGCGAGTGCCCCGAGTCGGATTCGAACCGACACTATGCAGTGTTTGAGACTGCCCTCTCTACCGTTGGAGTACCGAGGCTTTCTGTTGGGCAATCTTAGCGGTATGCAGGTACCACGCCGCCAACTGCATCGCCTACGCGGTGAACGCGCATAGCGTTAGTTGAGCCAGGAATTCCTGGAGGTGATCCCGCGACGATGACTACATTTTCACCCTCGTGTGCACGTCCTGATTGGATCAACAAGGCATCAGCCTGCTTCACCATCTCATCAGTGTGCTTGACCATCGGGGTCACCTCTGGCTCTACACCCCATGACAAAGCAAGGCGGTTATATGTTCCAACTTCAGGTGTGAAAGCAAGAATAGGGATCGGTGAACGCAGACGGGCCATCCGACGAGCTGAATCTCCTGATTGAGTAAATGTCACTAAGTACTTTGCTCCAACAATTGAACCTACTTCAGCGGCAGCACGTGTAATCGCGCCACCCTTTGTCTTAGGTGTTGTACGCAATGCACGGATCATTTCAAATCCACCTTCTTCGGTGCGAGCGATGATTCGTGCCATAGTGCGTACAGCTTCAATTGCAAATGCTCCGACCGAGGTCTCTCCTGACAACATCAATGCATCTGCACCATCAAGAACAGCATTTGCACAATCTGTTGCTTCAGCGCGAGTTGGGGATGAGTTTGTAATCATTGAATCAAGCATTTGGGTTGCAACGATTACAGGTTTTGCAGCTTCACGAGCTAATTCGATGCAACGCTTCTGAACTAGAGGTACCTCTTCAATTGGAAGTTCAACACCTAGATCTCCTCGTGCAACCATGATGCCGTCAAAAGCTGCGACGATCTCTTCAAGATTTTCAACCGCTTGAGGCTTTTCAATCTTTGCAATAACCGGAATACGAAAACCAACTTCATCCATGATTCGATGCACATCATCTACATCGGCAGCGTTGCGAACAAATGAGAGCGCAATGAAATCTGCACCTGCGCGCATACCCCAACGGAGATCTTCGATATCTTTTTCTGATAGCGCTGGAACTGAAACTGCAACACCTGGAAGATTAATACCTTTGTTGTTGCTGACCGCTCCTGGCTGAATCACTGTAGTGACAACATCGTTGCCCTTAACTTCAACAACTTCAACGGTTACTTTTCCATCATCGATAAGAATGCGATCTCCGGGCTTGCAATCCCCCGGCAAACCTTTATAGGTAGTGCCAACACGATCCTTGGTTCCTTCAACTTCATCGGTCGTAATAGTGAAAATATCCCCACGCTCTAATTCGTGTGGGCCATCTGCAAAGCGAGCTAAGCGAATCTTGGGACCTTGAAGATCCACAAGGATGGCGATGGGTTTACCCGCTGCCTTTGCAGCTTCGCGGACTCGGTCGAGCCGGTTTTGATGCTCGTCATATCCGCCATGAGACAGGTTGAGACGAGCCATATTCATGCCTGCTTCGATGAGCTCCTTTACCTTCTCTGGAGATTCAACCGCTGGACCCATCGTGCAAACAATTTTCGCTCTACGCATGTGTGTACCTTAAACCATTAGTGGACGGGCGGTAGGCTCGATAGGCGCAGGAAGTTGTGTGCGCCCAGTGAGATATCTATCAACAGCTGCTGCTGCACTTCGACCTTCAGCGATTGCCCACACGATCAATGATTGACCACGACCAGCATCACCTGCAACGAATATTCCTTCTTCAGATGTTTGGAAGTTCTCATCACGCTTGATATTTCCACGATCATCTAGTTCGACAGATAACTGAGTAATGAGTGATGATTTTTCAGGACCAGTAAAGCCCATCGCCATGAAAACAAAGTCGCATGGAATCTCTTTTTCAGTTCCCGCAACCGGTTCAAACTTTCCATTAACAAATTGGGTTTCAACAATCTTAATAGCACGAAGATTTCCTTGGCCATCCCCTAAGAACTCTTCTGTGCTGACAGAGAAGATGCGATTATCTTTTTCTTCATGTGCACTAGATACCCGATAAATCATTGGGTAAGTCGGCCATGGTTGACCTGATGGTCGCTCATCTGTTGGGCGCGGCATAATCTCAAGTTGCGTAACACTCGCTGCGCCTTGACGGATAGATGTGCCCAGGCAATCGGCGCCGGTGTCACCGCCACCAAGAATGACAACATGCTTACCAGCTACATTAATTGGCGGAGTTTCGATCTCACCCAGTGCTTGCTTGTTGCCCCATGGTAAGAACTCCATCGCTTGATAGATCCCCTTGAGCTCGCGACCCTTGATTGAAAGATCACGCCACTGAGTTGAGCCAACAGCAAGAACCACTGCATCGTACTTTTTGCGCAAATCAGATCCAGTTAATTCATTTCCAACATCTACTCCTGGGCGGAAACGAGTTCCCTCTTTTTCCATTTGCTCCAAGCGACGATCAAGGATGTGCTTTTCCATTTTGAACTCTGGAATTCCGTACCGCAATAGTCCGCCGATTTTGTCTGCACGCTCATACACGGCAACTGTGTGACCTGCGCGGGTCAATTGCTGAGCAGCAGCTAATCCAGCTGGACCTGAACCGATGACGGCAATCGTCTTTCCTGTAAGGCGATCTGGCGCCATTGGTTTTACAGTGCCAGCTCCAAAAGCCTCTTCAATCGTGCGAAGTTCGATCTGCTTAATTGTTACTGCGTCACGATTAATTCCTACTACACAAGCGGTTTCGCAAGGTGCCGGACATAGGCGACCGGTGAACTCTGGAAAGTTGTTGGTTGCATGCAGGCGGTCGATCGCCTCATTCTTATCGCCGCGGTACATCAAATCATTCCATTCAGGAATTAAATTTCCGAGCGGGCAACCATTGTGGCAAAACGGAATACCGCAATCCATACAACGTCCTGCTTGCTTTTGAAGATGCTCAAAGCTTTGCGGTTCATATACTTCGCGCCAGTCTTTGATGCGAACATCTACTGGTCGACGCTTTGGAGTTTCTCGTGGCGTGGTCATAAAACCCTTTGGATCAGCCATTTGCTGCAACCTCCATCACTAATGCATCAACCGGTAAACCTTCACGTGTCGCACGCTCCATCGCGGCAAGTACTCGTGCATAGTCACGCGGCATGATCAATGAGATTCGGGAAACTCCCTTTTCCCAATCCTTCAATAGTCCCTGCGCGATCTCAGAGCCTGTCTCTGCAAAGTACTTCGAAATATGATCCTTCAGGATCTCTTTCTGATCATCCGGAACAGCGAGCACATCCACCATATCTGCATTGACATTGGCCGCATCAAGATCAAGAACATATGCACGTCCACCAGACATACCTGCTGCAATATTGCGACCAGTACGTCCTAGAACAACAACGGTTCCGCCTGTCATGTATTCGCAACCATGATCGCCGATACCTTCAACGATTGCTAGTGCACCCGAGTTACGAACACAAAAACGTTCTCCTACAACTCCACGGATAAAGATTTCCCCCGCAGTTGCACCGTAACCAATAACGTTTCCGGCAATCACATTGTCCTGTGATGGGAAGGTTGCCTTAACATCTGGACGAACAACTACTCGACCTCCTGAGATTCCCTTACCGACGTAATCGTTGGAATCTCCATATAGACGGATTGCAACGCCTTGAGGAATAAATGCGCCGAGTGATTGACCTGCAGAACCATGCAAAGTGACATCGATAGTTCCGGCGGGTAAGCCTTCAGCGCCATATTTGCGAGTTACTTCAGCACCCAACATGGTTCCGACGGTACGGTTCACATTTCGTACTGGTAGATCGATCTTTACCGCTTCACCCTTTTTCAGCGCTGGTTGAGCAAGCTCGATTAGTTTGTTATCTAGTGCTGCATCTAAACCATGGTCCTGCTTGATTGTGTTGTGTAGAGCGCTCTCTACATCTGGGCGAACTAACAGTGGCTCGAGGTTTAATCCTGATGCCTTCCAGTGGTCTACAGCCTTGCGAGTATCAAGGAATTCAACATGGCCGATCGCTTCTTGAAGTGTTCTGAAACCAAGCTGTGCCAAGATTTCACGAACCTCTTCAGCAATGTATTCGAAGAAGGTTTCAACGAATTCAGGCTTACCGCTGAACTTCTTTCGAAGCTCTGGGTTCTGAGTTGCAACACCTACTGGACATGTATCCAAATGACATACGCGCATCATGATGCAGCCAGATACAACTAGTGGTGCTGTTGCAAAGCCGTACTCTTCAGCGCCGAGCAGTGCTGCAATAACAACATCTCGTCCAGTCTTTAACTGTCCATCTGCCTGAACAACAATGCGATCGCGTAAACCGTTAAGCAACAAGGTCTGTTGAGTTTCAGCTAGACCTAGCTCCCATGGTGCACCTGCATGCTTTAGGGATGTCAGAGGTGAAGCACCTGTTCCACCATCATGGCCTGAAATCAAAACAACATCTGCATGGGCCTTAGATACACCCGCGGCAACAGTTCCAACTCCAACTTCAGCAACAAGCTTGACGTGAACACGTGCATTCTTATTTGCATTCTTAAGATCATGAATAAGTTGCGCAAGATCTTCAATTGAATAAATATCATGATGAGGAGGTGGCGAAATAAGACCAACGCCAGGTGTTGAGTAACGGGCCTTTGCGATCCATGGATACACCTTGTTACCTGGCAACTGACCACCCTCGCCAGGCTTTGCGCCTTGTGCGATCTTGATCTGGATGTCATCACTATTAACGAGATAGTTGCTAGTTACTCCAAAACGTCCTGATGCAACCTGCTTGATCGCAGAACGCTTTGAATCGCCATTAGCCATTGGTATAAAGCGCTCTGGCTCTTCTCCGCCCTCGCCCGTATTGGATTTTCCACCAATACGGTTCATTGCGATAGCTAAGGTCTCATGAACCTCTGCTGAAACAGATCCATAAGACATTGCACCGGTTGAGAATCGCTTGATGATTGCGCTGATTGGTTCAACTTCATCAACAGAAATTGGTGGATTTACTCCATCTTTAAATTGGAACAAACCGCGCAAGGTCATCAGACGCTTGCTCTGTTCGTTAACACGACCTGTGTAGCGCTTGAAGATGTCATAACGCTTATTGCGCGTTGAGTGCTGCAAGGTAAATACAGTCTCTGGATCAAAGAGGTGAGGTTCGCCCTCGCGACGCCACTGGTACTCCCCACCAATAGGTAGTCGCTTGGTTCCGGGAACTTCTCCCCCTGGTGGATAGGCAATGTGGTGACGGGCGATGGTTTCTTGTGCAATCACATCGAGTGAAACCCCGCCAAGTCGTGAAGTTGTTCCGACAAAGTATTCGTCGACAACCTCTTGAGATAAACCAATAGCTTCGAAAACTTGTGCGCCTGTATATGAGGCGATCGTACTGATGCCCATCTTTGACATCACCTTAAGAACACCCTTACCAAGACTCTTAATTAAGTTCTTCACAGCCTTTTCAGGTGTGATGCCGGTGATGACTCCTTGAAGCACTAAGTCTTCAGCGGACTCCATCGCTAGATATGGGTTAACACATGCCGCGCCATAACCAATTAACAAAGCAACATGGTGAACTTCGCGAACATCGCCAGCTTCAACAACTAGGCCAACCTTTGTGCGGGTCTTTTCGCGGATTAAATGGTGATGAACCGCTGATGTAAGAAGCAAGGATGGAATCGGTGCATTTTCTGCATCTCCATCACGATCTGATAAAACAATAATACGAGCACCATCATTAATTGCTTGTGAAACCTCTTCCTTAATCTCATTCAGACGCTCGCGTAGCGAGTCTCCCCCGTCGGCGATACTGAACAATCCTTTAATGACATGTGCACTAAGACCTGGGTGATCGCCATCGGCATTGACGTGAATAATCTTTGCAAGTTCATCATTGTCGATTACCGGAAAAGCCAATGAGATTTGGCGACAGCTACTTGGACCAGGATCCAATAAGTTGTGCTCTGGACCCATAGATGTTCCAAGACTTGTCACTAACTCTTCGCGAATAGCATCAAGAGGTGGATTAGTTACTTGTGCAAAAAGTTGTGAGAAGTAATCAAAGATCAAACGTGGCTTTTCAGAAAGTGCTGCGATTGGAGTATCAGTTCCCATTGAACCAAGTGGCTCCATACCGTTCTTCGCCATAGGTGTAACCAAGATGCGAAGATCTTCTTCCGTATAACCAAAGGCGCGTTGACGTCGAACAACAGATGAGTGCGGATACACGATGTGCTCACGTGCTGGAAGTTCGCTCAACTTAATGATTCCAGCATGTAACCAATCGCTATAGGGAGCAGCGTTTGCTAATCCATCTTTAATCTCGCCATCTTCAATAATTCGGCCTTGTTCGATATCAACTAAGAACATCTTGCCTGGCTGCAAACGACCCTTACGCTCTACATTTTCAGCTGGAATATCGAGAACACCAACCTCTGATGCAAGTACAACCATTCCATCCTTGGTAACCCAATAACGTGATGGGCGTAATCCGTTGCGATCCAATACCGCGCCGACTTGATGTCCATCTGTGAAAGTTACACATGCAGGTCCATCCCATGGCTCCATCATCGAAGCGTGGAAGGCGTAAAAATCACGACGGTTCTGCGGCATCGTTGCATGGTTCTCCCATGCTTCAGGAATCATCATCAAGACTGCATGCGGAAGTGAACGACCACCTAGGTACAGAAGTTCAAGAACCTCATCAAATGAAGCTGAGTCTGATCCAGACATTTCTACAATTGGGAATAAACGCTTTAAATCACCTGGAATCAAATCGCTTTGCAGCAAGGATTCGCGAGCGCGCATCCAATTTCGGTTTCCCTTAACTGTGTTGATTTCACCGTTGTGGGCAATAAATCGATAAGGATGAGCAAGTGGCCATGATGGAAAAGTATTTGTAGAAAAACGTGAGTGAACCAGCGCAAGTGGAGATGCAACTCTTTCATCTGAAAGTTCTGGGAAGAACTCCTCTAGCTGACCCGTCGTAAGCATTCCTTTGTAAACAATTGTCTGAGATGACAAGGATGGGAAGTACAGATCTAAATCATGCTCGGCACGCTTGCGCAGACAGAAAGCTAAACGATCTAATTCAATTCCGGTTTCGCCCTTTTTTCCAGCAAGAAAGAGCTGATGAAAATCTGGCATAACTGACAACGCTGTTTTACCTAGCGAGGAAGAGTTGATTGGAACTTCGCGCCAACCAAGGACAATGAGGCCTTCCTCATCTGCTAACTGTGCAATCGCATTCTTTACATCCGCGCCCTTAGCGATAAATGCAATACCGGTTGCATATGCATCTGCCGCAGGAAGTTTGAAATCAACTACCGCCTGAAAGTACGCATCTGGAATTCGAATAAGGATTCCCGCACCATCACCACTATCTGGCTCTGCACCTGAGGCACCGCGATGTTCCATATTGCGCAATGCAGTTAGTGCTTGTGACACGATCTCGTGAGTTGCGACCTTGTTGAGTGTGGCAACCATGGCAACGCCACAAGCATCATGTTCCTGAGCAGGGTCATAGAGTCCCTGTGCTTGTGGATAATTGGATGCAAGTGCCATGGGCGCGCTCCTACGGATTAGTCCTTATGTATGAAGGGACATCCTTGGCCCGTACTGCCGTGCTGTAAGGTCGAAATCGTAGCAACAAGAGGCCAAATGGGAAGCATTAAAGCCGAGATTAAATCCCCGATATGTGAGCAATCCGTCCGATTCCTGCGGTGATCGCCATGCCCAATGAGCCACCAATCAGCACTCGCAGGGTTGGCGATAGTAGTTTCGAGCCTGCTGTTCGCGCCGATACAACCCCTGTCACGACCAAGCCAGCAAGGGTAAAGATCACGATGCTCCACGCCTTAGTTCCAAGTGTCGGAGCAAAAGCTCCTGCAAATGGAACCAGGCCTCCGAGAGTAAATGAGATCGCTGAGGCTACCGCCGCCTGAACTGGACGGGCTTTTGAACTTGGATGCTGACCGAGTTCATCACGAAGATGCGCCTCCAATGGATCCTTACGATGCATTTCAAGTGCAACCTGCAATGCCAGAGCTGGTGTTAATCCACGATCGATGTAAATATGTTGTAACTCCTGAAGTTCGCCTTCAGGATCTGCTGCAAGATGTTCTATTTCGAGAAGCCGATCAGACTCTTCAACATCATTTTGTGAACGAACTGAGATGTACTCACCCACGGCCATAGACATTGCACCCGCTGTTATTCCAGCAACGCCGGCAGTTACTAAGAAATCTTGCTTACCCGCTGCGGCAACTCCGATCATTAATGCTGCAGTAGAAACGAGACCATCATTTGCACCCAGGACCGCAGCTCGTAGCCAGCCTGCGCGATGGGTGCGGTGTTGTAGATTTCTTTTGTAGACCTCTTCCAAACTCATGCTGTGAAGCCTACCTGAGAGTTACTGAAACTTTTTAGAGGCGCGAGCAAAATAGAGCGTTGCCCCCGCACCGACAAGCAGGCTAACCCATACATTTACACGCAATCCTGCAATCGTGTTAGCGGTATCAATTCGAATTAACTCTATGAAAAAGCGTCCAAGACAATAACTGGCAACATACAGTGCAAAGGATTGACCGGCTTTGAGCTTAATTCCAAATTTAATAATGAGGATTGCAATTGCTGTGCACCAGATTGCTTCATACAAGAAAGTTGGGTGAAAGGATTCAAATTGGGTATAGCCAGTAGGGCGATACTTCATTGGAATATCAACCGACCACCATGCATCCAGTGGTTTTCCAAAAAGTTCTCCGTTAAACCAATTGCCAAAGCGACCGATTGCCTGTGCAAGCAAAATTCCAGGAGCTAAGGCATCGGCAAAAACAGCAAATGATGGAAGTTCAACGGTTCGAGCGATAGAGCGATATCGAAGGTAAGCACCTAGCAAGCCCAATGAAATAGCTCCCCAAATACCTAACCCGCCCTCCCAAATCTTGAAGGCGTCCATGGGTTCGCCGTTTTTTCCAAAGTAGGCGTTGGGCGATGAAAGAACATGATAAATACGTCCGCCGATAATTCCTGAAGGAACTGCGACAATTGCAACTTCAGAAACTATTGATTGACCTTGTACCGTTTTATAGTTGAAACGCTTTCCACCTAACCAAATAGCTATTGCGATTCCCGTGATGATGCACAGCGCGTAATAGTGAATAGTTAGTGGACCAAGCTCTAGCACCGACTGTGCTGGAGTTGGAAAAGCTTGGATCAAGTTTTAGCCAGCCTCAACAGCGGCTTTGAACTCTTCAAGGACGAAGGCGTTTTGTGAACGCTCCCACTTCTTACCGTTGATGAAGACCGTTGGAGTTCCCTGAACTCCAAACTTACTCATCGAATCATAATTTGCCTGGACCAGATCAACCTTAGAGCCCTTGTTAACGCAGCTCTCGAATGATGTAGATGTGATGCCAATCTTCTTGCCCATCTTTACTAGAGTTTCATTGCTCCAGAAACCAGAGTTCTCTAGCGGAGATTGAACTGCGTAAATAGCTTTGTGGAAATCTAAGAACTGACCTTCATCTGCGGCGCAGAATGAAGCGTTGGCTGCGCGGACTGATTCATCGCCAAGGAAAGAGAGAACGTGGTAACGAACATTTGCTTTTTTCTCACGAACAAGTGATTCGAGGTAGGAACCATTGGCATCGGCAAATAACTTACACACAGGGCATTGAGGATCTTCCCAAACATCAATTGTTGTGGCGGCACCGTTATCAAAGGAAATTGCTGAACCATTTGCTGCATCAATTGTTGAAGTAACGGCTGGCTTTAACGTTGTTCCATCTAAGCCTGCAAGTGAAGCGCTCTCTTTACTGTTTTGACTAAAGAGTGAGAAGACAACACCGGTGACTACGACCAATGTGACCATCGCAATTACGATCCAACGGGTCGTGTTGTCTGTGCTCTTTGCCGCTTGCTTTGCCATTATTACTCCTCGATTGGTTGAGCTGATTTTTCAATGCTGAGCTTTCCGTAAGGGAAAAGGTATAGATAAAGCGCAGTAAGAGCCAAGCCGAAATCCCGCATGATTTCTGTGAAATAGGCGCGATGGACCTGAGACTTCAAGGAAGGGTCTATTTCTCCGCCGCCTCCGAAGCATCCACAATCAATTAATAGGCCGCGAGCCCAAACAGAAGCGATCGCCCCAATGAAGACAACCATCAGGACTCCACTAAAGACGGCGGAGAGACGGACCATGATTCCAACAATCAGAAGTAAGCCAACGGCAACTTCAAGCCAAGGCAAGGCGTAACCAACAAGATGAGCTAACTCTGTCGGCAAAATTTTGTAGGCAGCGGTCGCATTTGCAGATTCTGTTGGTTTACCAACTTTGAGGCCGCCAGCAACCAACAGAACTCCGCCCAGAACTAGACGGCCAATCAAAGTTATCCATGGCTGATTCTTAACAAGAAAAGTTTTCATCGACCCTCACGAACTCCTAGTGCTAACTCTTTGGCAAGATGAGTAATCGCATCTAATCCTTCTTCTTCGCTCTTTGCTTCAAGAAGTAATTTAATGAATGCCGAACCAACGATGACGCCATCCGCGTATGCGGCTAGAGATTTAGCTTGTTCGCGAGTTGAGACCCCTAGACCAACGGAAATTGGAAGCTCCGTTACCGAACGAAGGCGAGTGACCAGATTACTAGCATCGGATGAAACGCTAGTTCGTGTTCCAGTAACACCCATCAAGCTAGCTGCATATACAAATCCACCAGTCTTGGCGGTGACATCAGCCAATCGTGAGTCACTAGTGCTTGGAGCCACAACATAAATTGGATTGATTTTGCTCTTGTTAGTTGCTGCAAGCCAACGATCGGACTCTTCAATTGTTAGATCTGGCGTAATCACTCCCGATCCCCCATTGTCAGCTATTGATTGTGCAAACTCATCAACGCCATAACGTTCAATGGGATTCCAATAGGTCATTACAACCGCTGCAACACCTGTGTCTGTTGCAACCTTTAGTGCTGCAAATACATCAGCGGCATTTGTTCCGCCTTTAAGTGAAATCTCCGCAGCTTCTTGAATTACAGGACCGTCCATAACTGGATCGCTATATGGGAAACCGATTTCAATCGCATCTACGCCGGCAGCAGCCAATGCCTGAATAGCTTTAGCGCAACCTTGCTGGGAAGGAAAACCTGCAGGAATGTATGCAATTAATGCCGCGCGATTCTCTGCGCGGACCGTAGCCATAACCGCATCGAGTTGTGTCATTACAGCGGAATTCCAAAGTATTCAGCGGCGGTTTGTACATCTTTATCGCCACGACCTGAAAGGTTGATCAATAAATTAGCGTCTGGCCCTAGCTCTTTCCCAACAAGAATTGCACCAGCTAAAGCATGAGCGGTTTCAATCGCAGGAATTATGCCTTCGGTTCGGCTGAGCAATGAGAATGCCGCCATCGCCGCATCATCATTAATCGCACGGTATTCAGCACGACCAATGTCATGAAGATAAGCATGCTCTGGTCCAACACCCGGGTAATCCAATCCTGCAGAGATTGAATGTGATTCGATGGTTTGTCCGTTGGCATCCTGCAAAACATAAGAACGCGTTCCATGAAGAACTCCAGGAGTTCCGCCTGTAATGGTGGCAGCGTGACGTCCGGTTTCGACTCCATCACCACCTGCTTCAAGACCTATAAGGCGTACATTTGCATCAGGAATAAATGCGTTGAATATTCCAATTGCATTTGAACCTCCGCCGACACAGGCCAAAATTGCATCCGGCAATCTTCCGGTTAGCGCAAGCATCTGATCGCGAGCTTCTTCGCCAATTACCTTATGAAAATCGCGAACCATAGTCGGAAATGGATGCGGACCAGCTACGGTTCCTAATAAGTAATGTGTATCGGCAACATTGGTTACCCAATCGCGCATCGCCTCATTGATCGCATCCTTTAATGTGCGAGATCCTGAAGTAACAGGAACAACTTCTGCACCCAGTAACTTCATACGAGCAACGTTGAGCGCTTGACGACGTGTGTCCTCTTCGCCCATGTATACGACGCAATCAAGACCCATCAGTGCAGCTGCAGTTGCAGATGCAACACCATGCTGTCCGGCACCGGTTTCAGCGATGATGCGCTTCTTGCCCATGCGCTTAGTCAGTAATGCTTGGCCTAAAACATTATTAATCTTGTGGGATCCAGTGTGATTGAGGTCTTCGCGCTTAAGGAAGATTCGAGCCCCACCTGCATGCTCTGAGAATCGTTTTGCTTCGGTGATGATGCTTGGGCGACCCGTATAGCTCTTGTGCAGTTCTGCCAACTCAGCCAAAAATTGTGGATCTTGTTGTGCAGTGTTGTGGGCGATTTCAAGTTCATTGAGCGCACCGATAAGAGCTTCAGGGACGAAACGTCCGCCGTACTCTCCGAAGTGCCCTGCGCTGCTCATAGTTAAAGCCTACCGAGCAATTGGTCGATCGCAACCGATGGAGATCCTGAACGAACTAGGGCCTCGCCCACCAGAATCGCTGTCGCTCCACACTGTTGAGCAAACTCGACCTCTTGGCGAGTTGAAATTCCTGATTCGGCTACTCGCGCAATTGTCGAAGGAATCTGAGGAATTAACTCTGCAAAAGCTTGTGCATCAACATCCAAGGTCTTCAGATTTCGTGAGTTAACTCCAATAATATCCGGAGAGATTTCTAGCGCACGTTCTAACTCATCATGAGTGTGAACCTCGATCAAAGATCGCATTCCTAATTCTTTGGCTAAATGAAAGTAATCTTCCAATTGATTCTTACTTAGTGCTGCAACAATCAATAGGACGACATCTGCACCATGTGCACGTGCCTCATAAAATTGATAATCATCAATCATGAAATCCTTGCGAAGAATTGGTAGATCAATCGCTTTTCTTACCGCATCAAGATCTGCAAGCGATCCCCCGAAACGGCGATGCTCCGTTAAAACGCTAACAACATGTGCGCCGGCCTCTTCATACTGTGCTGCCAGCCCAGCCGGATCGGTGATCGATGCGAGAGATCCCTTGCTGGGTGAAGATCGCTTTACCTCGGCAATTAATGAGATTGGTTCAGTTAACAAGAGTGGAAGACAATCGCGGACCGCCGGAGCAACTTCAAGCGCCTCGTGTAACTGCCCCATCGGGATTCGTCGAGCCGCCAAATCTTCGCGCACGCCTTCAATAATTGAATCTAAAACGCTCATAGCTTTTCATCCGTAGTTGGATCGATTCCGTGATCTAGCGAACTCCAGGTATTGAGTTGACGTGGTTTACGCTCATAACGAGATGAGAGATTGAATCGCTTTGAAATCACTATCACCACTGCAAAAACAACAATGAGCGAGATCGATACCGGCAAAAAATCTTTCATGAGGATTGCGCCAATCGATTTGCCGCATGCACTGCAGTTAAAACTGCTGCCGCTTTATTGCGGCACTCTTGATTCTCTGACTCAGGATCTGAATCTGCTACAACACCTGCACCTGCTTGAACGTATGCGGTGCCCTTGTGAAGCAATGCTGTTCGGATTGCGATGCATGTATCAAGATTTCCCGTGAAATCGATGTAACCAACAATGCCACCGTAAACACCACGACGGGTTGTCTCAAGTTCTTCGATAATCTCCATTGCACGGGGTTTTGGAGCACCTGACAAAGTTCCTGCAGGAAATACCGAAAACAGTGCATCCACTGGAGATGCGCTCTTAGAGAGTTTTCCAATAACTGTAGAGACAATGTGCATAACGTGCGAGTAACGCTCAATGTGCATGAAGTCCACAACTTCAACACTTCCAGCGGAGCAGACCCGCCCTAAATCATTTCTGCCAAGATCAACGAGCATTAAGTGCTCTGCACGTTCCTTGGGATCGGCTAATAACTCCTCACCTAGGCGGTGATCTTCTTCGGGGTTGGCAGAACGCTTACGTGTTCCTGCGATCGGATGAATCATCACATCCTCTTGATTAACTTTCACAAGCGCTTCTGGACTAGAACCAACAATTTCGATTCCGTCGGTAAAGCGGAATAAGTACATATATGGTGATGGATTGTTAAGGCGAAGCATTCTGTAGACATCGATCGCATCAGCGGTGCAAGGCATCGCAAAACGTTGAGATAAAACAACTTGAAAAGCCTCGCCCGCTAGGATCTCTTCCTTGACTTGCGCGATGTTCTTCTTGTACTCATCTGCTGAAATGTTGCCTGTGTAATCTGGCAATGAGAAGTCTGGGATCGCTGCCGCATCACCTGGCAATGAGATCGACAAATCCGATTGCATCCGATCTAATCTTTCTACACATGACGCGTACGCTTCATCAATTCGATCATCGGAGCCATCCCAATTGATTGCGTTTGCGATCAAAGTGATAGTGCCATCGCTGTGATCCATTACAGCTAGATCACTTGTCAACATAAAGGAAAGTTCGGGAAGCGGTATATCTTTTTGAGCAAGTGAAGGAAGTTTTTCTAAACGTCGAACTACGTCATACCCCATAAAACCAACCAAGCCACCGGTTAATGGTGGTAAGCCTGGAATCTTTGGGGATTTCAAATGAGCTGCAGATAACCGCAACGCTTCTAAAGGATCGATTCCTGTTGGAGCGCCGGCTGGCGCAGTTCCTTGCCAATACGCCACGCCATCTTTTTCACTCAAAGTTGCTTCACTTCGAACACCAATAAAGGAGTAACGAGACCATGCGCCCCCATGCTCAGCAGATTCCAGAAGAAATGTATTTGCTGCGCTCTTTGCTAACTTCTTGTAGACGCCCAAAGGAGTTTCAGAATCTGCCAGTAGTTTGCGCGATACGGGAATGACATTTGAAACCTTTGCGTATGCGCGAAACTCTTCGAGATTCATACTTACGATCGCATCTCTAACGGTGTGTGAAAGCAGCTTCGATCCCCAGTGTGACAAGCCGCACCGGTTTGAATCACTTGAAGAATCAAAGCATCTCCATCGCAATCTAAAGCGATGGATTGAACATCTTGAAAGTGCCCTGATGTTGCACCTTTAACCCATAACTCACTTCTACTGCGGGACCAATAAGTTGCTTTTCCAGTCGTCAACGTTAGTTCAAGAGATTGAGCGTTCATGTAGGCCAGCATTAAAACTTCTTTGCTCGTTGAATCCTGGACAATCGCGGGAATCAAAGCATCTGGATCCTTCAAGAGTGCAGCTACCTGCGGATCCAAGGTTGTCATGTGCTTATTCTGCCTTACTGGGCAGTCACGGCGCGCACTGGATAATTGTGCTTACCCAGATACCTTTTCACATCTCCGATTCGATGGACTCCGAAATGAAAGACGCTTGCCGCTAGCAATGCATCAGCGCCGGCATCCAAAGCGGCGGAGAAATCTTCAAGGGCTCCCGCGCCTCCGCTGGCAATCAAAGGAACCTTAGATACCGCGCGAACGGCGGTAATCATTCCGATGTCATATCCAGCACGGGTTCCATCGGCATCCATTGAATTAAGAAGAATTTCGCCAACACCCAAAGCACATGCCTGTTCTACCCAAGCAAGTGCATCTACTCCCGCGCTTTGCCGTCCACCATGTGTTGTTACTTCAAACCCTGATTCAGTACGCGCACGGCGTGCATCTACTGAGAGAACCAATACCTGCGAACCAAAGCGATCAGCAATTTCGGCGATCAGTTGAGGACGGGCTAAAGCCGAGGTATTAATTGAAACCTTGTCAGCTCCTGCACGCAATAAACGATCGACATCCTCAACCGATCTGATACCGCCACCAACCGTTAGCGGAATAAACACTTGCTCCGCAGTCCGTCGAACAACATCAAGAGTTGTTTCGCGACCAGCAACGCTTGCTGAAATGTCTAAGAAAGTTAACTCATCTGCACCTTCAGTGTTGTACAGCGATGCCATTTCAACTGGATCGCCGGCATCAACTAAATCTGTGAAATTAACACCTTTTACGACACGACCATCGGTGACATCTAAGCAAGGAATTATTCGAACCGAGAGAGTCATTTACCGCTGACCTTTAACGCTTCCTCTAAAGTGAACTTTCCGGCATACAAAGCTTTACCAACAATCGCCCCTTCAACACCTGTACTGCGCAGAGCGGCAAGGGCTGCAATGTCATCTAAAGAAGAGATTCCACCACTTGCAATTACCGGTTTGCTAGTAGCCGCACAAACAGATTTCAGTAGCTCAATATTTGGTCCCGCTAAGGTTCCATCCTTTGCTACATCTGTAACAACATAACGTGCACATCCATCGCGATCCAGGCGTTGCAAGGTTTCAAATAGATCTCCACCTTCCTTGGTCCATCCGCGGGCCGCCAAAGTGTGACCGCGAACATCAAGACCGACAGCGATTCGATCGCCATGTTCTGCGATTACACGTGCGGTCCATTCTGGATCTTCTAACGCTGCGGTTCCTAAATTAACTCGGCGACAACCTGTAGCAAGGGCACGGCGCAGAGATTCATCATCGCGAATTCCACCTGAAAGTTCGACCTTGATATCTAACTTTCCTACAACCTCTGCCAACAAAGCAGAGTTTTCGCCGCGGCCAAAAGCTGCATCAAGATCTACTAGGTGCAGCCATTCAGCACCTGCAGCTTGAAATTCAAGTGCCACATCAAGCGGTGCGCCGTAAATACTTTCTTTATCAAGCTCTCCCTGGACCAAACGAACAGCACGTCCATCCTTCACATCAACTGCCGGTAGTAGTTCTAGATAACTCATAGTGATCCCACCCAATTCTTAATTAACGCTAACCCTGCAGCTCCGGATTTTTCTGGGTGAAACTGTGTCGCACTCACATAGCCATCTTCGACAGCTGCCAAGAATTTTTCACCATGCGTGCTCCACGTCTGTGTTTTTCCAACAGAATTCTTAGCAGCATATGAGTGCACAAAGTAAAAAGACTCTGATTCGACCCCTTTGAATAAGACAGAAGCAGAATCAGTTTCAACTGTGTTCCAACCCATGTGCGGAAGGATTGGCGCATCTAGCTGTGAAATAACTCCATCCCAGACACCGATACCAGCATGTGTGCCGGCTTCTGCATGTTCGGTTCCTTCGCTAAACATAATTTGCATACCAATGCAGATTCCCAAAGTTGGTCGCTCTCTTGCAAGCCGTTCACGAACTATTGACGCGCCATCGATTGCATTTAATCCATTCATGCATGCAGCAAAAGCTCCAACACCAGGAACAACCAAACCCTCTGCTTCTAAAGCTACAGAACGATCTGCTGTAACTACAACATCTTTTCCTGCGGTTGCAAAAGCCCGCTCTGCAGATCGTAAATTTCCAGAGCCGTAATCAAGAATGGCTATCAAAGAGAACCTTTAGTTGATGGGATTCCTGCAACTCTTCCATCAAGAGAAACTGCATCACGCAATGCACGAGCAACCGCCTTGAACTGTGCTTCAAATACGTGGTGCGCATTTCGACCTTCTAAAACGCGAATGTGAAGTGCGATGCGCGCCTCTGCAACGATTGATTCCCAGATGTGCTTACCAAGTGTTGTATCAAAGGTTCCGATAAGTTCTACGATCTCTGGCTGGCGGTGAACAAGGTAGGGGCGACCTGAAAGATCTACCGCCGCCTGAACAAGAACTTCATCTAAAGGAACCATCGAGTCACCAAAGCGACGAATGCCCGCCTTATCCCCCAACGCTTCGCGCAGGGCTTGGCCAAAAGCTAAAGAGGTGTCTTCAACGGTGTGGTGAGAATCAACATCAACATCACCAGTTGTCTTAACAGTTAAATCAAAACCAGAGTGCTTACCCAATTGAGACATCATGTGATCAAAGAATGGAACCCCTGTAGCGACATCGATGATGCCCTGTCCATCTAAATTGATCTCAACGAGTACA
>JACCDI010292401.1_pt1 | contig 18628 bp, 16 predicted proteins | sample 7442791 | NCBI WGS metagenome assembly JACCDI01 (sample SAMN15323434, study PRJNA562643) | freshwater metagenome | isolation source: river surface water | place: USA:Blue River Watershed | collected 2017-08-15
ATTGTTGAATTGTTGGCATAATTAAATACTAAAAATTTTTATTGTTTAAAATTCCCGCTTTTTACGGGGTTGCAAATGTAGGAATTATTTTTTACTTTCCAAATCATAATTTATTAATTTTCAATACGATTGTATTTTTATATCGTTTTGATTGGTATTGCGTTACCGAAAATAAGGACAAAAATTACCGTAATTTATTGCTTCAATTTCTCAAACTAGTTTAGATTGATTCATTCCCGATAAAATTTATTTTACTTTTTTTCGTTTCTTTACCGCTATGAAATCGGTTTTGAACGTGATCTTGTTTTTATCTTTCCAATTTTCATTGGGACAGCATTTCTATATCACCATTGTAGGAGCATCGGAAAGCGAATCCAAAACCATAGACAGCCTCTCCTATGTAAAGAAGCACGCCACGGTTGCCTTACTACTTGAAGAACAAAAACGCTTTGAAAACCAATTAACACAACAAGGCTACTTGGAGGCAATACTGCTTATGCAAAAAAAGAGCAACGACAGCAGTTTTGTCTTTCAGTATCAACTGGGGCATCAATTAAAATTCAATACTATATATATAGGTGCACTTTCGGAAACTGAAAAAAAAATACTCCAACTCACAAACGATTCGATACCTCTTGCTTTTGAAGATGTAGCGCCATTTCTTACCAACAAAATCAATTTATTAGAAAAACAAGGGTTTTCCATGGCTACCCTAAAGTTAATAAACCAACGTAAAAACACCAATCGCTTGCTTTCTGATTTAAAGTTGCAACTGAATGCCAAAAGAACACTAACCGACCTTATTATAGTAGGCTATGACCAATTTCCGAAAGGGATTACGAAAGCGATTGCAAAAAAAGCAAAGACGGCAACTTTCAATCAAGAAAATGTAAAACAAATTCACGACGAGTTTGATCAACTGCCGTTTGTGCGACAGAAAAAATATCCTGAAATTCTATTCACCACAGACTCCACCAAAATCTTTGTATATGTAGAAAAATCGAAACCCAATAAATTTGATGGGTTTATCGGATTCTCAAATGACGATCAAAGTCAACTCACCTTTAACGGCTACTTGGATTTGCAATTGCAGAATGTGTTCAATTCGGGTGAAAAAATAAACGTGTACTGGAAAAATGATGGCAACCAACAAACCTCATTTCATTTGGGAACCGAACTCCCCTATCTCTTTAAATCTCCGATCGCGATTAAAGCCAATTTGCGTATTTTCAAACAAGATTCCACATTTCAAAACACAATTACCGACCTAAACGTAGGCTACCTTTTTTCTTACAACACCAAAGCTTATTTGGGCTATCAAAAAACCAATTCGGTGAGCTTGCAGGAAAACAATGCACCAAACATCAATGCTTTTTCAACCTCATTTGTTACGGGAAGTTTCGAACACATATCCTACAAGAAAGTCGCTACAGTTTTTCCTGAAAAAACCAAACTATCGACTAAATTCGGTTGGGGAAACCGATCACTTACCCTTTCAAAATCCAATCAGTTCTTTGGCCAACTAGAAATTAGCCATCATTTCGAATGGGATCAAAAAAATAGTATTTTCATAAAAAACCAATCCTACTACTTACAAAGTGATTCTTATATCATTAACGAATTGTATCGCTTTGGCGGAATTAACTCGATACGAGGCTTCAACGAAAACAGCCTTCAAGCTAATGCATTTAGTGGAATCATGGCTGAGTACCGTTACGTACTAGCCTCCAATTTATACGTGCATACGATCACCGATTATGGCTACATGCAAGACAAAACCACTGCACAGGAAGACAAATTATTAGGCCTAGGTTTAGGATTTGGCTTGTTTACGAAAAACGGCTTCTTCAATGTAATTTACGCTAATGGAAGTACAAACGAACAAACCATAAAATTGTCGAATTCAATAGTACAAATTAGTTTCAAGACTAATTTTTAACAAATTTACCCTCCAATGTTAATTTATTTTTAACATAACGTTAACTTAGTATATAAAAAATATTTATTTTTGTGATTAATATTATTTATATAACTAACATGAAAACAAATTTTATTAGGATTTTAACAATCTTTATTTTCTTGATGGGTCATATTATTTATGCACAAGAAAATACAGTATCAGGTACCGTTGTTGATAACAATGGACTTGCAATGCCGGGAGTAACCGTAACCATAAAAGGTACTAAATCGGGTACTCAAACTGATTTTGATGGGAAATTTAGCCTCAAAGCGAATGAAAATCAAATCTTAGTTTTTAGTTTCATTGGGATGAAAACCCAAGAAATTGCTGCAACTACCAAAGTAATTAATTTAACAATGTATGAAAATGCACAAGAATTAAGAGAGGTTGTAGTAACAGCATTAGGAATTAAAAGAGAGCGTAAAGCACTTGGTTATGCAACCCAACAAGTAAAAGGAGACGATATTTCCGATACACCAATTGCCAACTTTGCGGATGCATTATCTGGAGAAGTTGCTGGTTTGGATATTTCTTCTTCTGGAACTATGGCAGGATCTGCCAACATTATTGTAAGAGGGTATAACTCCATTTATGGAAACAACCAAGCTTTAATTGTAATCGACGGAACACCCGTAAACAATGAAACCTACAACAGTTCGGACCAAAGAACTGGACGAGGTGGTTATGACTACGGAAATGCTGCTTCAGATATCAATCCAGATGATATTGAATCACTAAACGTTCTTAAAGGAGCGGCAGCAACTGCACTTTATGGTTCAAGAGCATCAAATGGTGCCATCATTATCACCACAAAAAAAGGAAAAAAAGATAATGGAATGGGAGTAAGTGTTACTTCATCGCTAACTGTAGGTAGTGTTGATAAAGAAACCTTACCAAGATATCAAAACAAATATGGTGCGGGTTATGGCGCTTATTATGATGATCCAAGTGGTTATTTTAGTTATTTTGATTTTGACGGTAACGGATCTAATGATTTAGTTGTTCCTTTTACTGAAGACGCTTCTTATGGAGCAGCTTTTGATCCAAATTTAATGGTTTATCAATGGCCATCTATTTTCCCACAATTAGATTCTTATGGTCAAGCTACACCTTGGGTTGCTGGTGCAAATAATCCAAATTATATTTGGGAAACTGCATTAACAAACACCAACTCGGTTTCATTTGGACAAAGCGACGACAAAAATACGTTCCGATTAGGATTTACCAATAAATCGCAAGAGGGTGTAATGCCAAACAGCAAACTTTTAAGAAATACGTTAACCTTTTCTGGAAGCACTAAATTAAGTGATAAATTAAAAGCTTCTATTGACTTCACATATACTGATAACAAAGTAAATGGAAGAAATGGTACAGGTTATGATTCAAAGAATCCAATGCAACCCTTCAGACAATGGTGGCAAACCAATGTGGATTTGAAACAACAAAAAGAAGCCTTCTTCAGCACAGGACAAAACATTACTTGGAATGTAAACAGTGTTGACGATTTATCTCCTATATATTCAGACAACGTGTATTGGACCTTGTTCAAAAATTATCAAAACGACAGAAGAAATAGATTTACAGGTAACACTTCTTTAGTATATGATGTGAATAAATGGTTCAACATCTTAGGCCGTTTCTCTTTTGATTCGTACTCAGAAATTAGAGAAGAAAGAACAGAAGTAGGTTCTGCAGATCCTTCTAGTTATTATGTAAACAATCGTAATGTATCTGAAATGAACTATGACTTAATGGGTAATTTCAATTTCAACATTACTGACGATCTTAATTTTGATGGTTTAGTTGGTTTTAACTTGCGTGTTAACAAATTAAATAGCTTAGGAATATCTACAAATGGTGGAATTGTTACACCGGGATTGTTCACATTAGCAAACAGTTTAAACCCAATTACTTCCGACAATATTGCTAAAACTGATTACACCAAAAAAGTTGACGGTGTTTTTGCAAAAGCGGGTCTTGGTTATAAAGGGACTTATTACTTTGACGCTACGATACGAAGAGACCGCTCTTCTTCATTACCAAAAGACAACAATACCTATTATTACCCATCGGTATCATCAAGTATTGTTTTCTCTAATCTAGTAGATTATTCTTGGTTAAATTTTGGTAAATTTAGAATCAATTATGCCGAAGTTGGTAGTGATACTGACCCTTATAATGTATACAATACTTATGACATCAATTCAGGATTTGGCGGCAATGCCAGTGGATCTAATCCATCGGTATTCAACAACCCTAACTTGAAACCTGAAAAATCAAAAGATATTGAAATTGGTATGGAATTACAAACTCTTGACAATAGATTAGGTTTGGATTTTTCATACTACAAAAGAAAAACAGTCGATTTAATTACGCCACTTGATGTATCAACTGCAACAGGATCTTCAAATTTATGGTTAAACGCTGGTGATATTGAAAACCGAGGTATCGAATTGGTATTGTCGGGTACACCTATCAAAACAGATGATTTTAGTTGGAATGTAAAATTAAATTTTGCACAAAACCAAAGTGAAATTACACGCTTAGCTGAAGGAACTGAATTTATTAGACTTGCTAGTGTTCAAGGGGGTGTTTCTTTAGGAGCGCAACTTGGAGAAGCATTTGGAGTAATTAGAGGTAGTGATTATATTTATCATGCAAACGGACAACCCATCATTTATACTGCTGCAGACGCACCGTCATCTTCTTGGATCGGAAAATATGCTAGAACAGCAACAAATGATAAAGTGATCGGTAACATTAACCCTGATTGGACCGGAGGTTTGAAAAATATTTTCAAATATAAAAACATGAATTTAAGCTTCTTGATTGATGTTCAAAAAGGAGGAGACGTGTTTTCACTTGACACCTACTATGGTTATGCTACAGGTCTATACGACTTTACTGCAGGAAACAACCACTTAGGAAATCCTGTAAGAAATGCAATTGCCGACGGTGGAGGACTTTTATTACCAGGTGTAAATGCTGATGGTTCGCCAAACACAACTGTTGGAGATGCTACAGATTACAGAAACGGTTGGGGTTATGCTAGAACTCCTAATGCTGCTCACGTTTATGATGCATCGTTTGTAAAATTGAGAGAAGTATCTTTTGGTTATAATTTTTCGCAAACCATTGCAAAAAAATTACATGTAAACAATTTATCCTTATCGCTTATTGGAAGAAATCTTTGGATCATTCACAAAAACACCCCTTATGCTGATCCAGAAGCTGGTTTAAGTGCTGGAAACGTTCAAGGAAATCAATCTGGAGCTTATCCATCGGTTAAAGAAATTGGAGCAAGTTTAAAATTTGAATTTTAAAAAATAAAAAAAATGAAAAGATATTTATTACTAATTTCAACTTTAATCATCGCTTCTTGTGCCTCAGATGAAGCGTATGAGGATTTGAATAAAGACCCAAACAAACCCACAAATATTTCTGCAGAAGCTTTGTTTACTTCTTCTACGAAAAGTTTGTTTGACCAAATGGAAAGTACCAATGTAAATACGAATGTATTTAGATTGTTTGCACAATATTGGACAGAAACAACCTATATTGACGAGGCTAATTATGATTTAGTAACCCGAAACATTACGGGTAATCATTTCTCAGAATTATACAGAGATGTATTGTATGATCTAAAAGATGCGAAAGGAAAAGTAACTTCGGATACTAAAAAAGGAATGATTGAAGTATTAGAAGTATATACTTGGCAACAATTAGTAGACACATTTGGAAACATCCCTTATTCTGAAGCTTTGAATGGTTCTACTACTCCAACGCCAGCTTATGACGACGCTAAAACAATTTACATTGATTTATTTGCCCGAATTAATGCGGCTTTAACTCAATTAAATTCTAGTGATGCTGCCTTTACATCAGCGGATAACATTTATGGTGGTGATATTGCGAAATGGAAGAAATTTGCCAATTCACTAAAATTAAAATTAGCCATGAGAGTTGCTGATGTTCCTGCTATGGCCACTCAATCAAAAGCGGAAGCAGAAGCGGCCATTGCAGCTGGAGTATTCACTTCAAATAGCGACAACGCAACTTTATCGTATGAGTCATCGACGCCAAATACAAATCCTATATGGGTAGATCTTGTACAATCTGGAAGAAGTGATTTTGTAGCGGCAAACACAATTATTAACCATATGAATACTTTAAATGACCCGAGAAGAGCATCGTTCTTTGACGCCAATCTTGGAGCTGGTGTTTACACTGGAGGTATTTATGGCGCTAGTAGCCCATTCGCAAATTACACGCATATTGGTGAAACATTGCATGATCCAACTTTTAGAGGAGTTTTAATGGACTTATCAGAAGTAGAATTCTTATTAGCCGAAGCAAAAGAAAGAAATTATACAGCCTCTGGAACCGCTCAATCGCATTATAATGTTGCAATTACAGCCTCTATGGAAGACTGGGGTGTTAGTTCTGCAGCTATTGCAACGTATTTAGCAAGTCCAAATGTAGCTTATACTGCTCCAGGAACTTGGAGAGCTAAAATTGGATTACAATTTTGGATCGCAATGTACAACAGAGGATTTGAAGGTTGGTCTGTATACAGAAAATATGATGCGCCTGTATTAAATATTGCTGCAGGTTCAGGTTTACCTGTTCCTAAAAGATATACCTACCCCGTAAGTGAACAAACATTGAATGGTGTAAATTACCAAAGTGCTTCTTCAGCTATCGGTGGCGATTTGTTAACCACAAAACTGTTTTGGGATATCAATTAATTATTTTTTTGAGTTATGAAGAAACCGTCACCTAGTGTGGCGGTTTTTTTTTATCTTTACGCCATGGAAAAAGACAACCAAATATTCGGAATTAGAGCTATTATTGAAGCAATCAACGCCAAAAAGGAAATTGATAAAGTTTTCGTTCAAAAAGAAGCACAAGGCGACTTGATGCAAGATTTGATGAAAACGATGAAAAGAAACAACATCAACTTCTCTTATGTTCCTGTTGAAAAACTAAACCGATTAACTCCGAATAATCACCAAGGTGCTGTGGCTACCATAGCTCCTATTTCTTTTGTTTCCTTAGAAAATTTAGTAGACAGCGTGGTTGAAAGCGGTAAAAAACCTTTATTCCTAATTTTAGATCAACTCTCCGATGCGCGTAACTTTGGCGCCATCATTAGAACTGCAGAATGTACGGGTGTAGACGGAATCATTATCCAAAAACAAGGTTCTGCTCCTGTAAATGGAGATACAGTTAAAACTTCGGCTGGAGCTGTTTTTAATGTCCCTATTTGCAAAGTAGATCACATCAAAGATGCCATCTTCTATTTACAAGGTTCTGGAATTAAAACGGTGGCTGCCACGGAAAAAACGGAAAACCATATTTACGACATTAACTTTAACGAAGGTGTTGCGATTATTATGGGTAGCGAAGACAGAGGCGTGAACCCTTCGGTATTGAAGATTGTAGATGAAAAAGCAAAATTACCCATGTTTGGCACTATCGAATCGTTAAACGTATCCGTAGCTTGCGGGGCTTTTTTGTATGAAGCTTTGAGACAGAGACTAAATTAGTCGGTTTTTCAATATGCCAATGTGCCAATAGTTTTTTTGAGTAAATTCATTTCAATTGGTTAATTGACGTATTGCCACATTAACTCATTTTTTTCCTCCCAAAAACTCATACACCACTTTTACAGAAGAATTAAAATAGTCTTTAATGACTTCTTCGGGTTTTGGAGGCGGATTAAAATTTCCATTTTCATCGAAGTTTTTCATAAACGGGTCGTGTTCCGGATTGAAATCGGGTTGTTGCCATTCGTAAAAAATAGTTTTTCCAAATTGAGGCGTCTTTAACAGTAAAGCCAATACCAATCCAACTACAAATCCAGCCAAATGACCTTCCCACGAAATACCTTCTTTCACATTGGGAAACATATACCAAACACTACCACCGTATAAAATTACAATGGTGAATGACAAAGCGACCAATCGGTAATATTTGGTAAAAATACCTTTGAAAAAAATAAAACTCACTAGAGTATAGATCAATCCGCTGGCGCCAATGTGGTAACTTGGCCTACCTAACAACCACGTTCCCAATCCTGAGAAGAGAATCCCTAAGAACAAGACCACAAACGATTGTTCTTTGTAGAAATATCTCAAAATAGGCAACAAGACCAATAAAGCAATGGAATTATTGGCCAAATGCTCTATATCGGCGTGCAAAAACGGACTAAAAAAAATTCCTTTTAAACCGAAAACTTCCCTTGGATAGACACCAAAATGGGACAAACTATGCATAAAATGCAATTCGTACCAAAATACCGTCCACAATGACATCACAAAAAATAGCGGCAATAAAATGACCGCTTTTGTAAACTCAAAAGGATTGTCGTGCTGTTTTTCCATATTTTTAAGTATCCAAAGATAAAGCCAAAAATAATACTATGCACATTTGTCATAAAATTGTAATTTTACATCATGAATCAACCATTAGCCGAACGCATTCGTCCGCAACACTTAACGGATTATATCAGCCAATTGCACCTCGTTGGACCTGAGGGTTCCTTAACACAACAAATTGCCAAGGGTTTAATTCCGAGTTTAATTTTATGGGGACCACCGGGTACGGGAAAAACAACACTTGCACAAATTATGGCGCAAGAAAGTAAACGCCCATTTTACCAATTGAGTGCAATACATTCAGGTGTAAAGGATATACGTGAAGTAATTGAAAAAGCAAAACAAAGCAGTGGTTTGTTTACTGCAAAAAATCCGATTCTTTTTATCGATGAGATTCATCGTTTCAGTAAATCACAACAAGATTCATTATTAGCGGCAGTGGAAAAGGGTTGGGTAACCTTAATAGGTGCCACAACAGAAAATCCGAGTTTTGAAGTAATTCCGGCGCTGTTGTCAAGATGTCAGGTCTATGTATTGAACGCGTTTACCAAAGACGACTTAGAAGCGTTATTACATCGTGCTATTACTACAGATGTGCCTCTTCAAAATAAAACCATCGAATTAAAAGAAACCGAAGCACTGTTGCGACTATCGGGTGGCGATGGTAGAAAATTATTGAATATTTTCGAATTGGTTGTGAACGCTTCCGAAAGTGATGCCATTGAAATCACCAATGAAAAAGTAATGCAATTGGTGCAAAAAAATACCGTATTGTATGACAAAACGGGAGAACAACATTACGATATCGTTTCAGCATTTATCAAATCCATACGTGGAAGCGATCCTAATGGGGCTGTTTATTGGTTGGCTCGTATGATTGAAGGCGGTGAAGATGTAAAATTCATTGCCCGAAGACTACTCATCTTAGCCAGTGAAGATATTGGAAATGCCAACCCAACGGCTTTTATCATGGCAAACAATGCTTTCCAAGCGGTGGCAACTATTGGATATCCTGAAAGTCGTATCATTTTGAGTCAATGTGCTATTTATTTAGCGACTTCCGCAAAAAGTAATGCGAGTTATATGGCCATTGGAAAAGCACAACAAATGGTAAAACAAACGGGCGATTTACCGGTTCCTATTCATTTGCGAAATGCACCAACCAAATTAATGGCAGCATTGGGCTATGGCGATGAATACAAATATTCGCATGATTTCCCCAACAACTTTGCCGAACAAGAATTTTTACCTACAGAAATTGCTGAAACTACATTTTATGAGCCGGGTGAGAACGCTCGTGAAAACGAATTGCGTCAGTTTTTAAAAAACCGCTGGAAAGATAAGTATGGGTATTAATTGGGTATTCAAGATTAGAATTTAACCGCTACTTTCTCTGAAATCAATTGGTCATTTTGATAATATTCAAAAAACCAGGAATTTTCTTTTTTCACTAGAACCCCAGTAATTAAGCCTTTTTCAGCTATATATACATCTTTGAGAGACGTATTATAGAGTGCCATTATTTTTTTGGGTTCCTCATCTACTACTTTGAAGCCGTTAGCTGTTGGAATTGCAAATAGTTGCTTGTTATCTGTGTTTTTGGCACTTTCTTCTTTAACAGGATCAGGAACTACATCTGATTTTGATGGTGATTCAACAGTAACAAAAATTTCACTTTGCTGTTTTTGTTCTCTTTTAAAATTTAATTTCCCTTTCATACTCATTAATGCAATCCGAATAGACTCGTTATACGCATTTAAAAAATCTTTCTCTCTACTCGTTCCTTGTACACTTGTATAGATCACACTATTTGTACAATCGATTAACTCAAAATTTATCTTAGTAATAAAGATGTTTTTTTGCTTAATTGCATTTACATAAAATGCCAAACAACGATTATTTGCCAATTCTGCTGGAAAATTATCCGTATCAAAATAAACAATAAAGCCCTCGCTTTCAAAAAAAGACTTCGTCATTAAACTGGCATTGTAGTCATTTCCGGTTCCAAAAAAACTAAATTTTTTAGGGACAATAACGTATTTATATCGCTCTTGTGCGAATGTAATAGTGCAACACAGCACAAAAACCAACACTAACCATCTTTTCATCATTACAATATGTTTTTTAAAGCTAACAAATGATTCACTTGTAACACTTTGGTTGCTATAGTATTATTTTGTTCATTAAAGTATATCGCATCAATTCCTGCGTCTAGTGCCCCAAGAATATCCGCTTCATAACTGTCCCCTATCATGACACTTTCTTCTTTGGTTGCATTGGCCAAAGATAAAGCATAATCAAATATACTGCGATGCGGTTTTTTTTCACCAGCCATTTCAGAATTTGTAACCGTAGTAAAATAGGATTCGAGTTGGGCGTTTTTCATCTTTTTTTGTTGCACCGAAGCAAAACCATTGGTGATGATATGTAAGGTATAGTTGGGCTTTAAATAATCCAACAATTCAATAGCGCCTTCAAATAAATGATTATTATCGGGTAAATACTTGATATAATCTTCTGAAATTTCATGAATTAGTTCATCTGAAATGCTAAACTGAAGGGCATCAAAAACATCTTTTAAACGATAATAGCGTAAATCCTCGTGCGAAATTTGATTGACTTGATACAATTTCCAATAATGTTGATTTCTAGGGATATAGTGCCTTAAAAAATCGGACAACGAGATCAAAAAATCACGCTCTTTGAATATGGTTTCAAAAGCATAAGCCGAATTTTTATCAAAATCCCAAAGGGTATGATCTAAATCAAAAAAAAGGTGTTTTTTATGTTTAAAATGTTGCAAGGGCTGTTAATTTTTGGAAACGATTTCGGCATTTTCAATGTTATAGATCCAATTGTCTACATCGGTTTCATTCACTTTAAACGTACCTTTAATGGTCAAATAGGTATCGGTTTTAAGTTTGGGCAAACCGCCTTTAAATTTCAAACCTGTTATGGTCTCAGGTCCCGATTTGCCACAGAAAAAACAAGAAGCAAAAACATTTTTACTCAATGCATAATTTTTAGCATCTATTGGCACGATAAAACCCGTCAAAAAAACTGTTTTATTGTGGTAGGTTTTCAATTTTAAATTTACTTGTGGAAATTCAACCTCACCATAGGTAGCGTGTTTTTTGCGAATGTATTTGATATCTCCCAATAATTTCCATGTGAGTGTATCATTGGCAATAGTTGCCTTGTCTTTTGACAAAGGGAGGGACTTCGTGTTTTTTTCAAAACTTAATAATGAAAAGAATACGCATAAAGCGACCACAAATTTTATAGAATTACGCATTAGCTAATGTTTTTGAAATGTTAAGATGATAGGCCTTTATTGCAGGAATTAATGCCGCAATACATCCTACTAAAAGGGTTACTGCTAACAATATGCCTTCTTTTTGCCATATAAAAGTATAGGGATCAAAACTCATTTTAAAATCTGCTTCTGATGCATTTGAAAGCATGCTTAGTGCTACCCTTCCGAGAACAGATCCAAATACAAAACCCACTACACATAGCAACAAACTTTCGATCATTACAATTTTTAACAATTGAAATCTTCTCGCACCATTTACACGCAACAAGGCAAATTCTGATTCACGCTCTTTTAACGTTGTATAGAGTGCAATAAAAATTGAAATGCCCGAAATCAACATGATGCCATACGCTAAATATTGCAGTGCCGTTACTCCGATTCCAAACAAGCCAAACAACCGATTGACTTCAAAAGCAGGAGATACGGCTTGCATTTTTGTATTTTGTGGAATCACGCGTTGCCACGTTAGTTTTGCCATTTGATTGCGAATTTTCAATAAAACTGCGGTAATTTCCATATTGGGTTCCTCAATCGTCATGTCCGCTTCTTCATGTTCGTGTTCGTGTTCTCCTTCGACATGAATATGCCCTTCTTCTCCATGGGCTGGATTTTCTTCATGTTCGTGGTGCATTTGCCAAACTGTTGGGATTGTACAAACGATCAAATTATCTACAACTTTTCCCGTTTTTGATGCAATTCCAACGATTGTATAGGCATAATCGTCATGGACTTCACCTTCTTCGGCATCGCCATGAGAACCATAAAATTCATCCCCCACTTTCAAATTTAATTTTTGTGCTATTTCGGCACCAACAACTACTTCAAAATTCTTTTCAAAGAGAACACCATCAACAACTTTAGCCTTATATTTTGCTAAGTAATCGGTGGTTGTACCTAAGATTTTATACCCTCTGTAATTGTCACCAAAAGCTAGCGGTATTGCTTTTTCAACAAAGGGATGGTTCATCCAAACTTTTGCCGAATCATAGCTAATATTCCCAGTAGGTGTATCCACTTGATAAACCGAGGAAAATATTAATTGCAACGGACTTCCTTGGGCACCCAAAACCAAATCGACATTTTCAATATTGCTTGAAAACTTTTCTTCGAATTGCTTTTCAACTAAAATTAGTGTGGTAATGATAGCGACACTGGAGGTTAACAAAATAACACTCAAAACGGTATTCAATGGTTTAAACCAAATGTTCTTCCAAGCTAATTTTGTAATCATAGCAATGTAATTTTATTGATGAATTTTTCTTTAATTCGACCATCGTGTGTTACAATCAATAAAGCTGCTTTATATTCTTTGGAAAGTGACGTAAGTAACGCTATCACATTTTCTGCATTTTTGTCGTCTAAACTAGACGTAGGCTCGTCGGCCAAAAGAACTTTAGGTTCATTCATTAAGGCTCGAGCGATAGAAACACGTTGTTGTTGACCGATACTCAATTGCGAGGGTAATTTTGCCGCTTGGTTTTCAATCCCTAATTGTGTCAATAGTTTTTTGGCACGCTTGGTATGCTTTTTACCGGTGGCTAACCAACTGGCCATTTCTAAATTTTCCAATACAGTCAATGCGGCGATGAAATACGATTTTTGAAAAACCACGCCAATGTGTTTGCCTCTAAATCGATCGGCTTTTTTTTCAGACAACGAAACGATGTCTGTGTTGTCAATGCTTATTTCACCAGCATTTGGCGATAACAACCCAGCTAAGATATGCAAATAGGTTGTTTTTCCTTTGCCCGAATCGCCCGTAATTAATAACGTACTTCCTGCTTCACAATACAAATCGGGAAAAATAAATTCCTGCTCCTTACTGTATGAAAATCGTATATTTTTAGTGCTTATCATTCTTGTTTCAGCCTTAATTTAGAGTTGCAATATAGTAAATTCGTGATAAAAATTTCTTAAATATTTTGTAATAAAAAAACCTTGCGCCTATTGCTAAGCACAAGGTTATTTGTAACAAAAATACTATTCTGAATCGTGTGTACACAAACCAACAATAGTATGGAATACTTCATGTAAATCAAGTAATGCTTTTGTTATTTTTGCATCACTTGCCTTAGCTTTTACTAATTTATCTAAAGCTTTGCTGTCTTTTGCTAATGTATTGATCGCAGCAATAATTTCTTTTTTATGGAATGGTGTTGGAATTATGGCTGATTTTAATGCGGCTGCTTTTTCGGCCATTTCAGCACTTCGCTCTTTTATAGGCTGTAAGTTTCCTTCTTCGCTTGGATGAAAAGTTTGCGACATTACTTTGTGAAAAGCTTTAATTTCTGGCCAAGAGGCAAACTTATCAGGTTTGGGCAGAGCAGCTTTATAGCGATTACTTACTTCTGTCCAGTTGACAACATTCCACAATGCTGCAAGATAATCTGCTCTTTTATTTTGATATTTTAAATAATAAGCGTGCTCCCATACATCGATCCCAAAAATTGGCATTCCTTTTACTTCAGCCACATCCATTAACGGATTATCTTGATTGGGTGTTGAACTTACTACAAGTTTTCCTTCTTTCGTAACAACTAACCAAGCCCAACCCGAACCAAACCGACTTGCGCCTGCTGCATTAAGTTTTTCTTTCAATCCATCTAAACTTCCAAAAGTTTCATTAATAGCTTTCTCTAAGTCAGTCGACATTTTAGTGTTTTTCTCAGGTGTCAAAACCGACCAATACAATTCATGATTGTAATGACCTCCTGCGTTATTCCTAATTGCTGGAGAAAGCGAGGAAACTTTTGCTAAAATTTCGTTTACGCTTAATTTTTCGTTTTCAGTTCCCACAACAGCTGCGTTCAAATTTTTCACATATGCTGCATGGTGCTTACTGTAATGAATTTCCATTGTTTGTGCATCTACAAATGGCTCCAAAGCATTGTACGCATAAGGCAAAGCCTTTTGTGTAAACTGAGCAGAGGCTGTAGTTGTTACTAAAAATAGTGCAACTAAAAGTTTTATAGTTTTCATGATCGCTAAATTTTTTATAAAATTACTGCTTATCGCTTAGATAAAAAACTAAGACGTCTTAAAATTTACATAATTGTTGGTTTTAACGCAAAGATTGTAATTAAAAACTATGTGAGTTTGTTTAAACACATAGACACATATGTTTAGGATTGTGTATAAAAGAAGTTACACTCTGACATTAGAAAACATAGTATGAAGTTTGCTATAAGACTATGTATTTAATATTTGAAACACATAGACACATAAGTTTAGGACTGTATATAAATGAAGTTACACCCTGACATTAGAAAACATAGTATGAAGTTTGCTATAAGACTATGTATTTAATATTTGAAACACATAGACACATAAGTTTATGCTTGTGAATAAAAAGTCGTTTCACTCAGACAATAGACAAACAAAGCTTTACGGTAAATTTCTATAGATTTCATTTACGAATGTTTTTTGTCCTTCTTTGAAAATATTTTTACAATTAAAATTAATCAAAATTCCTTTTGGAGCGTTGAGTAAATTCATATAAGTTAGAACTTGAGATTCAAAAACTTTATTCATCTCCAAAGTAGATTTCAATTCTACAACTATTAGATTTTCGATATACAAATCACATCTTAAACTAGCTTCTAAGTGTTTACCTTTGTAAATAATTGGCACTATTTTCTCTGTGTGAAAATTTATTTTCCTCAATCGTAACTCTTCTTTCATACATTCATGATAAACCGATTCTAACAAACCTGCACCCAAATTTTTATGTACTTCAATTGCCGCTCCAATTATCTGAAACGACAAATCATCAATTCCTTTTTTTGTCATAATAAAAAATCTATGTGACTATGTGTTTCAAAAAATCAAAAAATCCCAGCATCTTGAAAACTCAAATAGCCATTTTCAGTAATAATGATATGATCCAATACGTGTATTTCTAAAGTTTTTCCGGCTTCTTTTATTTTTTTGGTAATTTGAATGTCGGCATCACTAGCCAGAAGTTTTCCCGAGGGATGATTGTGTGTTAGTAGCACTGCCGTAGCATTTTGTTCCAACGCCATTTTAAACAACAAACGAATATCTACAACGGTACCTGTAATACCGCCTTTCGAAAGTTGGGCTTTATAAATGACTTTATTGGAATTATTGAGATACAACACCCAAAATTCTTCGTGAGGCAATTCGCCAATAATGGGTTGCATGATCTCAAAAACTGCTTTGCTTGAGCTAATTTTCTTAAGTTCGACAGCTTCTTCTGCCCTTCTTCTTCGTCCTAATTCTAATGCAGCAGCGATAGAAATAGCTTTGGCTTCTCCAATTCCTTTGAATTGCATAAGTTGGGAAACCGACATTTTTCCGAGTGTATTTAGATTGTTTTCGGAAGAAGCTAAAATACGTTGGCACAATTGTACCGCACTTTCGTTCCGAGAACCGGAACCAATTAAAATAGCAAGTAATTCGGAATCGGATAAGGCGGCTTTGCCTTTGAGTAGAAATTTTTCACGGGGTCGATCGTCTTCGGCCCACTGATGGATTGGCGTATACATAGCATTAATTTTGGCGTTTATTAGATAAAAATAGAAAAAAGAGACAATTTGAAGATTTGAAACAAAAAAATGCTCAAATCTTCAAATTGAATACTTATGAAATTAAGTCTTTCACCTCATCAAAATTCAATCCGCCATAATTTCCTGAACTCATTAATAGTAATGCGGAATTATCTAAATTTTGATGGTATAAAAAGGCTTTAAATTCAGTTGGATTGGTATAAATAATCAAATCTTCCCGTTTGAATGATTGCGCAATTTGATCGTACGTTACTTCTTCTAAGCGTTTGATTTTTACGGCATCGGGCGAATAGAAAACTACAGCAACGTCGGCAGCATCTAAAGCGCCTTCATACTCTTTTAGAAACTCGGCATTCAAACTACTGTAGGTATGCAGCTCCAGACAAGCCACTAATTTTCTATCGGGATATTGTGCCTTTACGGCTTTTGTGGTGGCCGAAACCTTACTAGGCGAATGTGCAAAATCTTTATAGGCCACTTTATTTGCGCTTTCGGCAATTTTTTCTAATCGTTTAGAAGCGCCTTTGAAACTGGCGATAGCTTCATAAAATTCGGCTTCGTCTACCCCCATGCACTGGCAAATCCATTTTGCACCGGCTAAATTACTCAGATTATGTGCTCCAAACACTTCAATTGGCATAGGCCCTTCGGGAGTATCCAGTAAAGTAGTTCCGTTATCAACGGTATAGCTAGGCGTTTGGTAAGCGATTTTTCGAATGGGGTTATCTGTTCCTTCCGCTACCGATTTAACAGCTTCATCTTCTTCGTTGTAGATTAATATGCCGCCTCTTGTAATTTGACTTGCAAATATGCTAAACTGTTCCACATAATTATCAAACGTTGGAAATACATTGATGTGATCCCAGGCAATTCCAGACAACAACGCAATATTGGGTTGATACAAATGGAATTTAGGTCGCAAATCGATTGGGGATGTCAAATATTCATCGCCTTCCAATACAATAAAATCGTTGTTTTCCGTCAAATGCACCATGGTATCAAATCCTTCCAATTGGGCACCAACCATGTAATCTACTTCAATAGAATGATAATGCATTACGTGCAAAATCATGGAAGTAATAGTTGTTTTACCGTGCGAACCACCAATAACTACTCGGGTTTTATTTTTGGATTGTTCATACAAAAATTCGGGATACGAATAAATTTTCAAACCCAATTCTTGTGCTTTCAACAATTCTGGATTATCCGCTTTGGCATGCATGCCTAATATAATGGCTTCAATATCGGTTGTGATTTTTTCGGGAAACCAACCCTCTTCTTTTGGTAACAATCCTTTTTTCTCCAAACGTGATTTTGAAGGTTCAAAAATAGCGTCATCACTCCCTGTTACATGATATCCTTTGTTGTGTAAGGCTAATGCTAAATTGTGCATGGCTGCTCCGCCAATGGCTATGAAATGTGTTCTCATATTAAGTGTTTATGGTTTATGGTTAATTGTTTATGGTTAACTATTAACTACGAACAAGAAACTATAAACTTTTTATTTTTCAAATTGTTCCTTTAACTTACTTGCTTTTGTTTTATCTTTAAGCTTATTCAAATATAAGTCATATAATTTTTCAAAGACAATTTTTGAGGGATCAATTTCGTAGGCTTTCCTCAACTGTAATTCTGCTTTTGCATACCGTTTGAAATACAAATCGATGTAGCCTTTTGCTAAATAGCCTTGCAGCTTTGAAATTCGATTGAGTTCATCGGCATATTTTTGTGCTTTACTTTCGCTCCCACCAATGATGGAGGGCAATTCGAGATAGAGTACCACAAGCGCCCATCGCGATTCAAGGTGCTGAGCGTCTAATTTTGCAGCAGACAAAAAGGCATTTTCAACTTCATCCAACATGCCAAGCGCTTTAAATTTGTTGGACTCTTTCGCTTTCATTCCAAGGGCGCCACCATATTTAAAACAATAATTAGCATCTTTAGGGAAACTACTTTTCAATTTACTATAATACACTAAAGCTTGATCCCACTGCTTTTGACTGCCAGCTATATCGCCCAAATATTCGAGAGTCTTCGGATGATTAGGGTGTGATTTCAGGTAATCTTGAAACACTTGCTTGGCTTCGTTCGGCTTTTTTTGCAGCCATAGTTTTTCTCCTTTCTCAAAACTGGATTGAGAAAAGGTGAAAAGTGAAAAAAAGAAAAAGAAAAACAAAGTGCATTTCATCGTTCAAAAATAGTAAAATGATTTGGGATTTTTTCATAAAAAAAACGCCTTGATTACTCAAGGCGTTACTTTTATTCTAATCAATCAATTATTTTACAATTGACATTTCGTCAACAATATGTTTAGCACCTGAGAAATTCTCAATTACCCACAATACATAACGAATATCAACATTAATTGTTCTTTGTAATTTATTGTCAAAAATAACATCACCCGCCATAGCTTCAATGTTACCGTCGAATGCCAATCCGATTA
>JACCDI010351406.1_pt1 | contig 18621 bp, 45 predicted proteins | sample 7442791 | NCBI WGS metagenome assembly JACCDI01 (sample SAMN15323434, study PRJNA562643) | freshwater metagenome | isolation source: river surface water | place: USA:Blue River Watershed | collected 2017-08-15
CAATTTGATGTTCTCTACTAGAACAATCACAAACTAAAATATTTGGTTCTTCACTCATCTTTTAAAAATTTTGTTAATTTATCTTTTCTTTTTTCTTTAATTGTATAGAATTTGTTCATATTATATTCATAATCTCTTTATTTTTCATATTATTTTCTATTTAAAATTCTAATTGCTCTTTCTGAACATATCTTTGTTAAACCATAACCAATATCCACACAATCCGGATGATTAATATTTGTTGAACATTGTACAAAATTTCCTAATTGGTGAGGTAAGAAATCTGTATCATCATCTAATATAACATAGTTTTCTATACTTGGATTTTTCTTTAAGTACCAATCAATTTCCTCACCTCGTTTTACTTTATGATATTTATCATTATCATCTTGGTAAGATAAATCCGGAGTCACACCAATAACTTCACCTGGATAATTTCTTTTATTCCACATTCTCTTCATATTTTCTAATCCAGAATGTCTCCAGGAAGATGATATTACTATTTTCGCATTTGTATTATCAATTATATATTTTAGGTTTTCAACTAGATGAACATGGAATTGACTTCCAAATTCATCGTGATCTCTGGAATAAACATTTAAAACACCATCAATATCTAAAAATATTACTTTCAAAATGATTTATTTTTATACAAATATATGAATAATATTTTAATAATCAAACCAAAATTTATCATTTATTCCAATAACTTCAACTTTACCACCTTTGTTATCAATTTCACCATATTTTTCAATTAATTTATCATTTATGAAATTAATAATATCTATTACTTCAGATTTATCAATTTCAGATAAAATGTTGATCATAAAGTCGATATCTGATTTGTTTTCAATAAATTTATCTGTTCCAAATGAACCAACTGTGTAGATTTTATATATTGGTTTATATTTAGAATCTGTTTCTTTGAAATATAATTCATAGAAATATTTGATAACTTTCTTATATTCAAGTATTTTTGATTTTGTCCAATATTTGCTTTCTTTTAGAGAATTAATAATTTTAACTTTTGATGGATCCAAAACCATTCTAACTGTTGATTTTATAGTACCACCATGATATGAATCCAAAACACCAACTACATCAATACAATCAAACCCAAACCAATTTCCAATTGCTGCAATTGTATCCGTTTTGATTCCATTAGTATTTGATACATAAAAGTTAAACATTTTTATTACTCTATCAATTTCATCCTCTGATATTCCAGCATCAATAAAACCTCGATTCACTTTATTGATATCGATAAATCGAAATCTATCACCATATGCATTAATTCTAACTATTTTATTACAATCAACATCTACCTCATATACTTTTTCTATAGAGTTTTGATAATCAAAGGCTCTTTGTGGATCTGCATATGTTTTTGCAACAGAGTATACATCTGTTAAAAATAGTGGTTTTTTATAAGTAAATGTGTCTTTATAATTTGGAATTGTATTTAATATTTCAAAATATAATTTATCATTTCCAGATTTTTTAGCATCCAACATTTCTATATTAATCTTTTCAAATAGTTCCGGATCTTTTACATATTCAATACTTGTCATATTGGTAGAAAATCCTTTGTTATTTTCAATAGATCTATTATCTGGTGTTCCGTGATACCAACTTTCATTTATTTTGAAATTATTGAAATTTTTAATATATTCCATTTTTAAATTTATTTTAATATATTATATATTAAAAAGAAAAAGATTTTATCTAATTTCTTAGATAAAATCTTTATGATTAATTATTATATCTTTTATATCTTTACAAGAAAAGTGATTTTTTATTGATAATTTACCCTCACTTGTTGCGACAACTTTTCTTTTACAATTCGTATCACCACAATTACATTTTTTCTTCTTCTTAAATTTAAACATATTATTGGATTATTTTAAAATGTTCTTTATCTAATGGTTTAGTTAATGCGAATTTGCTTGGAATTTGAGTATTATACATTCTATCTAATAACTCTTCCATTGTATATCCTATTTCATCTTCTGGATCTGGTTTCAGATATTCTATTGGAATATCTGAAACCATAATTATAGTATTACATCCTTTTTCCTCAGCAAACCATAATGCATCTTCTTTATCACTTGATAAATATAATAATTTGAATTACCCATATTAGAACCATATGAACTTGATAGGGGTTTCCAACCATTGTCTATAATATTTTGCGCATTTGGTAAACAAGTTCCATGATATAAAGTTAGTTTATCAATATTTTTATAGTTTTCATTAATAAAATTATTGAAATTTTTTATATTTGACATATTACATTATATCTTTTTATATATTCCACCTCCTATAATAAAACAATAATCTCCTTGAAAATATACAATAGGATATCCACCATCCCCAATTTCATATCCACCAGTTGCATCTCTCATCAATTCTCTTGATGCATCATATTGACTAGTATATCCATTAATTAACTTATCATATTTTTCTTTCATTTTAATTAACTTATCCAAATTTGGATCATTTTCATTACTATCTAAGTTTTCAAATTTTTTAATACTCATTATATAATATTAGTTTTATCTATATATTAAAATCTAAAAAGTTATATTTAGTTCCATTTTTAGAAAAAAATTCTTAATAGAACATTCTTCATTATTTCTTTCATATTCTTCCCACTCACGAAATTCCGTATTCCCAAAATGTTCTACTAATTTATTCCAAACATAATCAGAAATTTCATTATCATATCCGAATAATCCACCAAATGAAACTGGACTTTGAGTTTTTCCATGATATACTTTCCAACCTTTTGTATCATAACAACCATGTTCTCTATCACTTCCAAATGAATAATCCATATTATTAAAAAATTCCGGTTCATAATATTGAGGACAAGTAAACCAAACTTGTAATCTATCTAAACCACCACATTGAATTTGGAATGCAGATAACCTAGTAATGTAAACTGTTCTTTTCATATCTATCTACCACCTCTTGTTGAGTTTGTTCTTGTTGAACTTGATCTTGTAGGAACAGATGATCTATTTGGAGTATTTGTTCTACCTGGAGAAACTCTTGGAGTTGATGTTCTTGGTTGTGTATTAAAATTTCTATTGTTTCTTGGAGTATTATATGATCTATTATTTCCTCTTGGTGAGTTGTTATAAATAGGTTGTCTATAATTTGGACGATTCCATCTATGATTTCCCCAAGTATAATATCCGGAATTGTAATAGGGATAGTTATAATAATTCCAATATGATCTTCTATACCAATTAGAATAGTACCAGTTTGGATGATTCCAATAATAATTATTATACCAATATGGATTATACCAACTATTTCCATAATGATAATTTATGGTAATATTTGTGGTTGTTCTATTATCATATCTACTTTCAGTATAATCTAATTCTTCTTCAATTTGGAAATCATTTTGCATTTCTCTAAACTTAGTAGAATATTTATTAGTTTGTGAATAGGTTTGGTTCTTGTATGATGAACAAGAAGAAAATACTACAAGTAATATAAGTATTAGATTTGTTTTTAAAATTGTTTTCATATTTATTATTTTAAAATTTTGTTTAATTGTTCTTTTCTCCAATCAGAAATAGGTGTGAATAATTGTATTGGATATATTTTATTATCAATTGATAATCTAAATCTTCCTTTGGGAGCAACACTTGGTAGAAATTCTAGAACGTCATATACACCACCTTTTCTTATTTTAATGTTATCATTTCCAGAATAGATTGTATTATTATACTCAAGTGATATACACTTAACTTTTCGGATATCTTTTAACTTTTTAATATCTTCAATTATATCGAAAGTTATTTTATTATATTCTTCAAAATTCAATATTTCAAAGTATTCTTTATTGGTTTCATACCATCCAGTATTATTAATAATTGTTATACGATCTATCATAACTCCATATCTATTAATAGTGTGAATTGCATAATATATTTTACCATTTATAAATTCGTGAGAGTGTTTTTCACTAACACCAATAAATTTAACTTCAAATTTCTTATTTCGTATATTCAACATCTTCTGATATTTCTATATTTACATTTTCAATTCTTTCTTTTCTTCTAATAGTATGATTTCTTATTTGACAACCAACTAAAATTATGAACTTTCCTTGATAGTAAAATCCCTTTGGGTATAATATCTCAGAATTTATTGTTGCTTTAAACTTATACTTTTTCATATCTTTCTATTAAAAAAACAGACCCACCAAGTTGGCATGTAGGCTCGATCTCCACCTAGCACTCTTTTCTCACATGTTACTCAAAAAACGTATACTTCTTGGTAGTATTAATAACTTTAAACGAATACCATTTTTTCATATAGTTACTTGACATTCCAGAGGTACTATATATAGATATTCTTCATTATTTGTTTTTCTTTCTATCTGTTTTATATTTTTGATGTTTTGATAGGATTCGAACCTACATCACCTCGTACCTACCGAGATATTACGGATTGATTACCATAAGCCTTAACCAATTAGACCACAAAACATTCCAATAATTATTTAACGTATTTACGAACAAGTTTAAATATTTCACCAATATCCGTAAATTCTAATTCTTTATCGGGTGTAATGGGAAGAAACGCAATTGTAAATCCATGGTTTGCTTGGAATTTTTCAACTACTCTCTTCCCATTAATATAATCAATATATATCCAGGGATAATTACCTCCTAGTTTAATATCAATTCCCAATTTATTCATTCTATCTACAAAGATAGTTAATTTATCTCTACCTTTCATAATTATTACTTAAAGATTAAGAAGCTATCCTTTTGTAGATTATCCAAACTGAAGTTGTAATCAACATCTTTTTCAGTGTCTTTTACAATACCCCCTAATTCAGAAACCATCCAATTAAATGTTAATGGATTACTCCATTGATACATAAGTGCTTCAATTGGTTTCTCACTATTTCCAGTAGATACTCTTAAATGACCCTCTCCAAAGTTCAATATAGTAAACTCACCAGTTGAAAATATTCCCAATATGGTTTGTTTTTGAACTGATTGACATTTAACCTCAGCAAAAAGTTTAGATGGGTTCATCATGTAATTTCTATCAATGTTATCGCCTTTACCAATCACAATTTTATAATCACAATTATCATTCCCTCTAAAAACGTTATTTCTTACTAAACTAGTAGGAACGTTATCTTTTGCATATAAGTATTCAACAGCACCATTCGGAGCAGATGTAATATCACCAGAGTATAATAAATTATTATTTTGGTTATATGAACTATTCCATCCTACTTTACCATCAATATTAATTGCGGATAAATCTAAATCGGTAGCTCCCCACTCATTCTCCCAATAAATACCAACTGCTAAATTATCACCTAAGAATTTAGTACCAGTTGGAATATTACCTACAAACATTTTTTCAGATGTTGGTAGTGCATATTTAACATCACTAGGTAGATAGAAACTTTTACCATTTAAAGAATATTTAGATTTCATAAAGTCCATAATTAAATTGAAATTATGTTCTAAATTTTCAGTATTGGTTTGTTTTTCTCTAAGCCAAGATTTTCCATTACGGATTCTATACATAAATGTATTTTGTCCATAGATTCTAGAATGTAATGCTTGTAACGCTTTAAATAAAGAAAAAATCGTTGCATTTTCTAACCAATGTAAATCACTTTCTTCTAATTTAATAGAAGTAACATTGTTCAATGGATTTTGAACTAATGGTTTATGATTCTTTTTGGATAATTTAGATAACTTATTAATTGTTTTAGGACATCTATCCTTAAATCCTAAAAATAGTGGTTTAAATCTATTGAAAATCTCTGATAGATTATCCAAACCAAAATCTTTAAATTGTTGACTTGGATTAAAATTAGATGATTTAATCTTACTAATAAGATTATCATTTTTAATTAATAAGGTTTCACCAGTTGTTCTGTAGATGATGTATCTAAAAAATTCAACATTATTTTTTGGAAATACATTGTATAATTCTGCAATTTTAACAATTGCTTCTTTATTTTTAATTCCCTCATCTCCGGTGAATCTATAATCTAATTCATCAACTAATAATGAAATTAAATCATTAACAGTTTCTTCTTTAAGTGCAATACCAGATTTTAAAAGTCCTAATGCTTTGTCTATAAACTCCTCTCTAGTATAAGAGTTTATTACTTTATATTTTAAGGTAGTTCCTTCTAAATCAAGAACTTCACTTGGGATATATACTTCATCTTTAAAATCACTACCATATGTAGAAATATAGTGTAAGATTTGATGTTGTAATAACTCAAATCTACTACTTTCTTGAATAGTTTTCCAAGATTTATGAAATGTTTTATTCAGATCATTACCTGATAATTTTTCATTCAAAAGATGTCTTACTATTTCATCTTTTGTCCAAATAGCACCTGGTGAAATAATAAATCCCTCTTTTGAAATAAAAGGTTTAGAATTAGTATCTTTATGTAATACTGCGTTAAATAATTTTAATGTTTTCATATTTTTTAAAAATTAAGTGGGTTGTAAGTTAAATATCCAAAATTTTTTATAGGAACAACCTTTACCTAAATAGTGTATCAACGAGGATTCGAACCTCGATTCCCTGGACCGTGCATAGTGAATAGGAACAGTTTTTATTTTTGAAATGAACTGTAAATAAACCAGGTGTTTTACCATTAAACTATTGATACATTTGAAATTGATGGATAGTAAATTTGTCCTTATTTGATATATGTTATAGGAACTATCTGTATCAATTTCTGTTTTATTATATTATAATGTGAGAAAAAGTTTTATCATTGATAAACTTAATACAATTGCTACAATTAAATTAAAAAACTTTGTTTTATTTTTTCTATTAAGAAATGCATGATATAGATTAAGAAAAACAACTATAATTCCTAATACAAATAAAATGATATACTTTCCTTCCATAATTCTTTATTTGATACAAAGATAATCATATATTTTTAATATACAAACATTTTTATAAATTTTTTTATAAATAATATGGGAAAAGGATTTAAATTTATTTTTGAATATAATGAATATTTAGAAAAGGTAAGTACTAATAGGGAGAGTGTTAATGATGATAATTATATATATAATCAAATATTGGAAAGTTCTAGATATGGTAAATTAACTTTTCTAGAAGGACTAATTCATACTCATCCAGTTGATAAATCCGTAAATATAATTAAAAGGAAGTTTCCAAATATTGAAGTGACAATAGAAACGGATGGTGAAATATTCATTGAATGTTTATCTGAAGAAGAAATAGGAAAGTTTATTCCTATAATAACTAACTTGGGATATTTTGTTTCTAAGTGGACAATTGATGGTAATCAATGGTTAAGTGAATATGAAAATAATACTAAGGTAATTGGATTTTATTTAGAACCTAAGTATGATTATTTAGTAAAAATTCCTAATATATTATATCATGCTTCTCCAATTAAATTTAAACATAAAATATTAAAGTATGGTTTGTCTCCTAGATCTGGTAGTAAATTATCTTCACATCCAAATAGAATATATTTATCAGATGATATAAATAAATGTATTAGTTTTGGTGAATACTTAAAAACTACTGATAATGATAATCCGTGGTATCAAAATGGATATTGTATCTATTCGGTTAAAGGTACTGGAATTTCTAAATTATATTCGGATATAAATTTTAGAGTAGGTGGTTTTTATACTACCGACAATATAAATATTGAAAATATTTCTTTGATTAAAGAAATTATTTAGTATCTTTGTAATATGAAAGTTAGATGTATATATAATAGAAATCTTAATGGTTTATTAACCACCAATAAAATTTATGATGTGGTTGAATTTACTAAATCTTCGTATATTATTGTAAATGATGTGGGTATATTGACAACTTTTTTAAAAGATGGATTTATATCTTTAAAGGAAGAAAGAAGTCAAAAACTATCTAAATTAATTAAAGTAATATGAAAGTTAGATGTATAAAAAGTGTTTGTTATAAATCAATTACGATTGGTAAAATATATGATGTAATATCTATTAATGAAGATTTATCTAGGTATAGAATTCTGAATGATAATAATCAGTTTTCTAGTTATCTAATGTATAATTTCATTGAAATTAAAAAAGAGAGATCTGAAAAAATCTCTCTTTTAATTAATATGTTTGATTAAATAATCTTTTTGGTTGTTTTGTTAAAAACAGGTGATAGGTTTTTAATATTTGTCCATTTGTGGGTTAATTCCTTTGTATGAAAATCCACTAATTGCATTTGTGGAAAATAATTACCTGAGATAAAAGTATAATATAATCTACCTTGATATAATACTATCATACATTTCCCCAAGTATGATTTTCCAATATCATGAAATGGAATATCATTTAAACCATTATAGTTTTCAACTTTCCATTTTCCCATATCAAAGTTTTCTAATTTTTGAAACCAAGTACCATTATGAAACCATTCAAATTTATCATTTTTGAAAAAAGTATTCAGTTCCCTTAGATAATCTTGCTTTGATATTCTAATTGGATTAGAATTTTCCAAATCTTGTTCAGATAAAATAGTTTTCTTATAACATGATTTCAATCTAATTGAGTCATTATCTTGAATCACTATTCCAAGATCTGTTTTGTAATAATTAATTTTCATTTAAAAAGTTTTTTAATTTCATTGATCGAATATTTTTCTTTCCAAGTTTTCTTTCCAAGTCCATTTTGAAATGTTCAAATGTACCATAATAATTTAGTAATAATATATATTCACCATTTAGTTTGAGTTTCATATTTGTTGTATTCGGAATAGATTCTAATACAATATCTTGATACTTCCATTTTCTAGTGAAAAATGATTTCTTAAATCCGAATTGTTTAATATTTTCTAAAATGTTATTTCTCAACCATTCAGTTTGATTTGTTTTACAATCTGAACATGTATCACTATATACTTTCCAGGATCCACATTTATAACAATCTGGTCCACCACCATCCATAATATATGCCATAATTTTTAATTTTGTACAAATATAATAATTTTTAATATATACAATATGAAGATTAAGAAATTTTTTGAATCAACCTTTCAGATAAATACTAGTGGTTATAAAATAAACAACTTAAATAAAGTTGAAAATTTGACTTTTGGTAAGTTATGTGAATTGGTTCGTATGGGAGTTATTCATATACCATATGATGATGAGGATGTTATTGATCAATTAGAAAATACTATTGAAGAATGTGATTTATATAACATTAAAATAGATTTTAGTGAAACTCATAAATCTGGATTTTACTCACCATTATTTAGTGAGGATATTTTAGATGAAATACCTGCTGGTGAATATGATATTGACTATTCAATAATTATCCATAATGGACATGTAATTTCTCTTTTATTATGTTATGATGAAAGATCTATCATACAAGGGTTTGATAATGAGTTTCTAAATATATGTTATAGATCTACGGGTAATTCATATTACTCAACAATAATTGATTTTAGGAATAAGAAAATTAAATCGTCATAAGTTTTCCAAATATTCATTCTTTATCTTCTCCCACTTTGGAAAACTTGTATCTAAATCTTTACAAATATCACCAGATCTAAATATAACTTTTTTGGTTTCACTATTAATACATTCTTTACAAGTTATTGCATGTTCAAATCCCATAGTACTAGAATTTGTAAGAATATATTTTTTATCATTTATGATAAATGATAGGTTGTACTTACTATATAAACCATAGTCATTAAACTTTCGTTTTAATTCTTTATGTGATTTTAATATATTATTATTGAGTTTTTGTGATATATTACATTCATACTTCCATTTAATAGAACTATTGATATCTCTATAGTAATTTTGTCTTAAATATATTGTTTGAAAGTTTGTTGCAATACGATAGTTCATACTTTGAAATTCACTACATCCTGGGTAATCTAATCTAGTATCTCTAGTATCAATAGAATATGAACGAAACATTTCACCAATAGAGGTCAAAATTCCATTGTTTATGATATCCGACTCAGAATATACATAATTAAAATCTAATTTACCATTATATACCATTATCCATTAGGATTTGTAATTTCTTCTTCAATAATATCAATATAATAACTATCAAAATTCTTAGTGAATTTCGTATTTTTACTTATAAATTCTTTCATTTCATCCAATGTTTTAATATTTCTGATTAAACTTGGATGAAATTCTTTTTTATATACTTGTTTATCATTCAATTTTAAACGAATGATAATTCTTGTCGGATTATATATTGGTAAATACATATTTAATTTTCTTTTAACCAATGTGTTACATTCTGATTAGTTACCCCGAAATGTACCTTGCCTTTTGTTATTGTACATAAAGTTTCCACTTTATTATTACTTCCCATTGTTGTAATTGTTTTAACAACATATTTACCTTCCTTAGTAGGTTGTTCTTTTTTAATATCAATCCATTCCATATATTATTTGTTTTACTTGTTTATTATTTGTTTTACTTGTTTATTATTTACCTAATAAAAGGATATCATCAATTAGAATATCACTAGCTTCATTTTCAAAATCTATATTGAAAATGAAGGTTTGATCTTCCAATACTATTACATCATTTTCATTTACTGCCATAACTCTCTTTGTTGATTGTCCATCTTGGTGCAAGTCAAAAATCATTCCTTTTTTCATTATATTTGTTTTAATAATTTATTTAATTTATTTTTACGATATTCTGATAGTGGTATATAATTTACTTTTAGAACATCTACCAAATGACCATGTATATTACATGTACAATATGGTGATCTATCATAATAATTACCAATACATTCGTGTATTACCTTTCTATCTAGTGAAATTACTTTCATATATTTAATATTTTATTTATTTGTGATTTTCTGTATCCCTTTTTATCAGAGAAATGATAGTCTAATATAAATTGTTCAATTGGTAATTTTAATATATTATTTATAACAATATATGAATGATAGTAATATCCAATAATAATTTTATATTTTCTACCATATTTAAACTTAAATCCCTCTAGTTCAAATTCATTTATACAAATAAGTTCTATTGTCATAAATTTAATATCTTATTTATTTGTGATTTTCTATATTCTTTAATTTCCATAAAATTTTTAAATATATCTTCTTCTTGTATCAATAATGGTATTAAAATATCATCATTATGTAATCCATATTGAAATACACTTGTTCCATTACTATTTTCATATTCCCAAACAATTAAATTATATAGATATCCTTTCATAAATTCAAAACGACTATTTGGAAGATTATATTTATTTATACAAATTACTTTACATTTATTTGTCATAGACATTAACTTTTATATGTTTAGATTATATAATCTACAAATTTATTAAAAATATTATTAATATGAAAGTTATTTGTATACAAAATTTTTCTAATTTGTTTGATTATAGAAAAGATCTAATTATTAATAAGATATATGATGTTGATAGTATATGGGATGGGTTTTATCATATTAAGATAAATGATGAACATTCTTATTATTTTCAAAATTTCATATTTGTTGAATTATCAAAATATAGAAAGGACAGAATATCTAAGATTTTAAAATTTTAAGTCCTAATTCTTCTAATCCTTTATCGTGACAGTCCTTAACATTTTTCATTCCATTCTTCTTAGCAATCTTTTGGAGAATTTTTGCATGATAAGATTCTTCTGGTTCAATAATTTTGAATAAATTTCGAATATCATCCGGTGTATTTTTATCCTTAATTATAACTCTCATTCTTCTAAGTGATAATCCCTCTGCATATGCACCAATTGCTGCGGCAGTCTCTTTATCCACTACACATGGTAATGTATTCCTCCAATATCTACCATTTTTAGTTGATTTTTCATATATTTTAATATTTCTTTTATTTAATATCTGTTCTACTAAAATGGAATGATTCTTTTCTTGTTCCGCAATTTCTATAAATATATCATAAGATTCCTTATCATTTGCAAATACAATATGTATTTGCAAATGATATAAATCTTTCTTCTGCATCTTTCTCATTATTATATAGTCCAACTAACCAATGATCTAACTTTTCTTTATTAGATATACATTCTTTCCACCAATTCTCAGCGATTTTATTTATCATTTCGATCTTCTACTTTTGTTATAATATCTAACCACTCGGCAACCCATTTGGTTTCAGTTCCACTTTCACTTCGTATATAAACTGAATTATTATCCATAAAACCATATGAAATAACTTCACATCTACCTTCTTTCCATTCACTACCATCTACCATCTTTGGAGAAACAATATCACCAACTCGGATTCCATAATATCTTCTTCTTTCTATATTATCAAATGTATTATTCATGTTCTATCATTTTTTTGATTTTAATTTTTCTCATTAATTTTTTATTTCTTGATATTCTAAATAAATTAAACCAAACTGTGTTATAACCACTTTTTAAAATATCATCAATATTTGATCTGGAATATAAATTATAAACATCTGAAACTTTAGAAAATTCTTCTCGTATTATGTGTTCAAAATCAGCACTCTGACCCATTCGTATATAAGCTTGAACTTCTGCGGTATCCATTGATGAACATCTATTACTAGATATAAATTTATCATCTATGTATAATTCATAATCAATAACATCATAATGGTTAAATGGTTTGATATATCTTATTTCAATATTCTCACATCTATCATATATGATTCTACAATATTTCAACCAAATGTTAAAATATTCTTTTTCACTTATTTCATTTGTAATATCAGAAAATACAAATCCCTCCATATTAAAGGTTAGTAAATTCATAACATTTGAGAAGTTATAGTTAGAATTTAATTGATTATTTATTTGTTCTTTAGTTATCATGTAAAAATTTTCTTATTTTATTTTTTCTATAATTATGTAACTCAATAAAATTAGATTTAAATTCTACTGATTCAGTTCCATAGTCTGTTATTATGTAAATTGCATAATTCCATATACTTTTTCTTGACTCATAGATTTTACCAATAGTTAGATATGGAATTAAATCACCATCAAGATCTGTATTTTTTATACATACTACTTTCATAAGTTTAATATTTTTGAAATTTGTTCTTTTCTATAATCTTCTAATAACATAAAATTTGATTTATGATATTGTTGGTGAACTCCTTGATCATTAATACATTCAAAATTCTTACCATCATCAAATCTTGAATAACTAAATCTTGTTTCATATATTCTTCCCTTAGTAAGAGATTTCTGTCTATTAGTAATACAAACAATTTTTAATTTTCTATACATGGTTTAATATTTTTGAAATTTGTTGTTTTCTATAATCACTTAAAAGTATATAATTTGTTTTGAAATCTGTAATCTCCCCACCAAAATCATCATAGAGGACAACATAACTAAAGTATGTATTATATGGTAGACATAATTTATATTTCTTATTTTTTGTAAGTGAATTTGAAATATCTACTTTACAAATAACATACTCCTCCATATTCTAATAATGTGGTAATTGAACTTGTTTATTAGTTTTTATATCTCTACCTATTGGATAAGTACCATAATCATATCCTTCGAATATATATACAACTCCGTTATATCTAAAATATTGTCCTACTTTAAGTGATTGACCACACCAATCTATAACTTCTACTTCAATATTAATTTTCTCTCCCATTTGTCACAACTTTATTTAATGATATTAGATATTTTTCTGGATTCCCATATTTTAAAGAAACCAATCCTTCATAGAAATCAACTATATCTTGATGTTCTTTAAATATCTTTTCTGGTAGATGGTATGTATATTCTTGATCATAATTAAACTCGATTTTATTTCCATTTAAATAGAAATCTAATAACCTACGAACAATTGTTCTAGATTTATCAGCACTACAAGAACTTCCTTCATATTTAATAAATAGGTTTTTAAAGTGTGAATCTATAAATTGACTATTTTCATAAATAAATTCAACATTTCTATTTGTACTTATTGTATTTTTTATATAACCACCTATGAACTTCTCCCATGGGTATAAAACTGCATAGAAAAAATCTTCTGGGTCTTCAAAACTCTTAATATCAGAACCATCAATTATTTTATTAAATAATTCTATTTTATCGTTTTCTATAACACCACTAAGGGAATTAAGAAAGGTTTTCATGTCTTCTGTCTGCATATTATTTATTTAATTCTTCTAGTTTTTCTTTTAGATAATTAATATCCTCTTCACTAACATTCCAAGATCCATTTTCTCGAAATCCATGTTTATATATTACAACATCAGGAGTATCAGAATGTAATCCTGGATAGGATTCATCATAATCTCTATGATATCTATCTCGAATTGCGGCACATCCACCTCTAACATCTAAAAAATATCTACTATCATATTTTTTATGAATAGTTCTTTCTACCTGAGTAAAAGCATGATCTAATTTATCTGGATCCATATTATCAATAGTTTCATTAATAGATGAATCTAAATTATTAGGATTGTACATTCTATTAAAGAAAAGAATATGATCATCATTTAACTTTCTTGATAAATGTTTCAATTCTTTTTTAACCATTTCAATAATTGTTCTATTTCTCATATTTTATAATATTTCAATAACTTTACCATATACATTTTTCGTCCATCCATTTATATTACCTTTATTGTTTCCTATAAGTAAACCACGTTCAATACTTTTAGATTTTACTAAGTGAGTATAAAATTTGGATTTAACCTTACAATAAACAATATCCCCTACTTCACAATCTTCCCATTTTACTGGGGTTAGTTTATGATTTTGACCAGACTTTATAATAGGAACCATTGAATTTCCTTTTTCATTAGTTATAAATGTTTCACCATTTAATAATCTTTCTAGTTTAAAATTTCTCACTTTTAATTAATTTAAATTTTTCAAAAATTTCTTCTGCAACATCAACATCAACACATATCCAGATAAAAACTTCTCCATAATTATTACCACTGATATTACACGCACCAAATTCCCAATAGTCTTTTTCGTTGTTTGATAAATATGAACTATTTCGAAAGGAAATAACATAATGTGGTTTATTCTCACTAACTATTTTGAATGCTTCTTCATATGATAAACTACTTGGTTTTCTTCTCCAAATATCTGGATTTTCTTTTGTTCCTTTTTCATCAATCCAATTGTGAAATGATTTTGATAGTGCATAATCATAGATATCTTTTGGATTTTTTGGAATATTTTTAATTACTTGATGTATCATGATTTAAATAGTTTTGTTCTACATATTCTCTCCCAGATGTTCTTTCTAAATTATAAAATAGATTTCTTGCTTCTCTAATATTTATATCATTAAAATTATTTTTAAGATATTCTTCTAGTTTATATTCATATGAATTGATATCAAGATCTGGTTTAATTATAAGTTCTACTAATCCAATAGGTAAAACAATGGGTGATTTTATAATTGAACTTTTAAGATATTCTGGATGAATTAATTGTTTATTAGTTTCACCATCTACATAATCAAACCAATAATCACTAGGCATTGTACTATAAGTATCAATATGAACTAGTTTAATTTTTGCAGTTGTATTATCATTAAAAGTGATTGTTGATATTTGTCCAATTTCCATATAATTTATTTTTAATATACAAATATATGAAAAAGTTATTTAATATACAATATTAAATAACTTTTTCTATTTGTTTTAAAGTAAGAAATCTTTTTACTTTAGTATTTTCTTTATAATATAGTTTTAGTTTTAGAAAAAATATAACTTCAAAATTGTCAATTTCATAGAAACTATCATCATATATATATCCAACTGAAACTTTGAATAGATTTGGATGAACATTATTAATTTCTATTTTAACCAATGGAAATCCATCTTTTTTAAAATAATATCCCTTTGATTCCCAATCATCATTAAAATTCACATATCCGAATGTTTTAGATAATATTTCGTATATTTTACTATATGATTTTGATATATCTCTATGATATCTATGTTCACTTTTGGTTTTACCAGAAATATATGTAATTGTTGTGATAGATATATTATCATATTTGGAAAATGGAACATTTTTATTTTCACCAGAAATCATTCTGGTAGTAGTATTTTTTATTCCCAATAATTTATTAAGTAGTTCCATAATCTTCATCCAATATTTTATTTATTTTAATTTTTCGTATCTCTGATACTTTACTGAAACATAATGAATTATAAATATCATCTGATCCATTATCACCTTTTACAATATAAAATATAGAATCATAAGTTAATATTTGTCTACCTTCGTAAATATTTCCTTTCGTAATATATGAATCATTATGAAGTGCTTTAACTTTCATCTTTTAGGAATTGTTTAATTTTCAAACTTCTTTTGTATTTAGATATGACTCCTTGATTATTATGAATTCTTATATTACCTATAATATTTGGATTAATATATTCAATTCTCTTTATTGGATTTTCTCCAATACTAATAGAGTAGTTGCATATTAAATCTATATTCAATACTTCTATGTCATTATAATCAAGATTTAAATAACCACCAATGTGTTTAGGAAGTCCTTCTAATGTAGTTAGTTTATTACATGAAATATCAAAAGATCCACTAACATAATTAAATTTAATTGGTAATCTTTTTAATCTATTAAATGATAGTTCAACATTTCCATCAACATCAATTGAACCATTAGAATTAATAGTATATTTTTCTATACCATATCTTTTACATATAGTATGTATGAATTCATCGTCTTCTAAATCATTCATAATAGTTTATCGATTTTCTTAAATTTTTCTAATAATTCCTTTGTGGTGAATACTTTGTGATTTTCAAAATCTGGATATTCACACCACATATCTTTTCCAGATAATGAAAAATAGTTATCCTCGCACCAGTTAACGAATTTAATCATATCATTATCATCGTATACTTTTTTGGTTTCCTCTGTATCTAAAAATCTAACAAAGTAGTTTTCATAAACTCCCTGAATTCTTTCACCATTTTCCAAGTAATCAAAGAATTGACCATCCTCCAATCTTTCTAATTCAACATATTCGGTATTTGGATTTTTACAAAAGAATTCCAAAAGATGATGATCCAATCTTTGGATTCTATCATTTGTGACTTCCTCATTTGTAGATACTACAACTTTCTTACAATTATTAATATGTCTCTGTTTTGTAATATCGTTTGAATTGACCCAAATATCATCTTTAATATCAATACATTTTTCTAAATGATATCCATCCGATGTACTATCAATTTTAAATAATTCCACGATAAAATAATCACCTATTTTTACTCTATCATCAGAAGTAATATGTAGGTCATATCCATCAACAACTGAATTTATTTCAGAACTTAGTTGATAATTTTTAGATGGAAATAATCCAGTATGATCAAAATGTAAAATTGATTTTGATTTAGTTGGAATTAGATATATATTTTTCATATATTATGATTTTTATAGGTTATTAATAATATCAGATATCACAGATTTTAGATATTTCACAAGTAAATAAATCAATTTTAAATATTCCTAATTCATGAGTAAACTCATCAGTATTATGAAAACTATAACGATGTTCTATAACAATACAATCACTTCCCATAAAGTATTTAGTATCTTTTCTAAATATGATATTACCATTTCTCATATCATAAATATATTTACCAACTGTTCCTAAATTACCTCCAATATGATGTATATGATCACTGACACCCTTTCCAGATAAACATATTTTACCTTGTTCATTAACAATTACATGAGTTCCGTAATCAAATTTACTTTTGTTTTTCTTATCCTTATTGGGTAGATAATGGATTAAAGATACATAACCATCTTTAACACCAGTACATATTCCACCTTTTCTAAAGATATCGTCTGATAATTTAATATCATCTTTATAAAGATGAGAATATTCCATATTATTATCTTCAATATCAATTGGTACGAGTTTAAAACCATTACCAAGATTAGTAATATTTTCCATAATATTTTAATTTTGGTCAAAGATATGAAAAGTATTTTAAATATACAAGTTTAATTATTCAAAATACAATAGTCCATCATCACCTATAACTAAATATTTCTCACCTAAATCTAATGCAGATTTTTCTAATACATCTTGATTTTCATAACCTCTATCAAAAAAACCAGCACCATGTCTGTTTCGTGTAAGCCAAATATCCATTCCTAAACTATCAAGTCCATTTTCAGAAATAACTTCTTCTATTGCTTTATCACCCGAACTTTGAATAAACTTTTTAATATCCTTATATGCTTCGATTTTAGAATTAATATCAATATCTTCTGAAGTGAAACTATCAAATGATTTACTGTTAAATTTTGATTGAGTACTAACTATTTTGTCAATTTCACTCATATCATTGTAATCTTCCTCATCTTCCTCTGAGTAGGTATCATTTTCTTGTTTCAATCTTTCTTCCTCAGTCCATAATGCACAATCAATATAACCTTTTAGTATTTCATTGATATCTTCTTGTGACATATCTTCCAAATTTCCATTGTTATCAATGTATGATTCTTTTATATAGTCATTTAGTTTTGTATGTAGATATTTCATATTTTTAAGTATAATTTATGAAGTATATATTAAA
>JACCDI012082368.1_pt1 | contig 18600 bp, 15 predicted proteins | sample 7442791 | NCBI WGS metagenome assembly JACCDI01 (sample SAMN15323434, study PRJNA562643) | freshwater metagenome | isolation source: river surface water | place: USA:Blue River Watershed | collected 2017-08-15
ACTATTGATAATGTAAAAAAGATTTTTGAAGCTTATTTAGAAAGCAGAAGTCTTCGTAAAACGCCTGAGCGCTTTGCTATTTTAGAAGAAATATACTCTAGAAACGATCATTTTGATGTTGAATCTCTATACATCCATATGAAAAATCGTAAATACAGAGTTAGTAGAGCAACAGTATATAATACCCTCGAGCTATTACTTTCATGCGACTTAGTTACTAAACATCAGTTTGGTAAGAATATGGCTCAATTCGAAAAATCTTTTGGATATAAGCAACATGATCATATAATCTGCATAGATTGTGGAAAAGTAGTAGAATTTTGCGACCCTAGAATACAACAAATACAATCGATGATGGGTGACCTCTTAAAATTCGAAATTACTCACCACTCATTAAACTTATACGGTTCATGTACCAAATTGAAAAATGACGGTAAATGTGAATCGCACAATAATCAACAAAATTTAACCAATTCAAATACAACGAAATAAGAATTAAATATGCGCGTGGATGTTTTATTAGGCTTACAATGGGGCGACGAAGGTAAAGGCAAAATCGTAGACGTTTTATGTCCGCAATACGATTTAATTGCTAGATTTCAAGGTGGACCAAATGCTGGTCATACGCTAGAATTCGATGGTAAAAAATATGTTTTAAATACTATACCTTCAGGTGTATTTAATGATAAAACATTAAACCTTATTGGTAATGGTGTCGTGATCGATCCTGTTATCTTCAAAAAAGAAATAGATAAATTAAGAGAAAATGGTTATGACCCAATTGCCAAAGGCAAATTAGTAATAGCTAAAAAAGCTCATCTAATATTACCTACTCACCGTCTTTTAGATGCTGCATCTGAGTCAAAAATGGGAAACTCTAAGATCGGTTCAACTTTAAAGGGTATCGGTCCGACTTATCAAGATAAAATCGGCAGAAGCGGTTTACGCGTAGGTGATACAATGTTACCTGACTTCAAAGAGAAATACGATACACTCATTGCTAAACATTTAGAGAGACTATCACATTATGATATCGACACTGATTTCTCTGAATACGAGAAACAATGGTTCGAAGGTATCGACTTACTTAAGTCTATGCAACAAGTAGACTCTGAACATTTAGTAAATAAATATTTATCTGAAGGTAAAAAAGTTTTAGCTGAAGGTGCTCAAGGTACCCTATTAGATATTGACTTCGGATCTTATCCCTATGTTACTTCATCAAACACTACAACCGCTGGTGCTTGCACAGGTCTAGGTGTTGCTCCTTCTAAAATTGGTGATGTGATAGGTATTTTCAAGGCTTACTGTACTCGTGTAGGTGGCGGACCTTTCCCAACTGAATTAGATAATGAAATTGGTGAAGAGTTACGTAGAATCGGACATGAATTTGGTGCTACTACAGGTAGACCAAGAAGATGTGGGTGGATAGATTTACCGGCATTGAAATATGCTATACTTCTAAACGGCGTTACAGAATTAGTAATGACTAAAGCCGATGTATTAAGTGGTTTTGAATCAATAAAAGTATGTACACATTATATCTGGAATGGCGAGAAGATTGACTACATGCCTTACGATATTTTAAGTATTCAACCTGAACCTGTTTGGGAAGAGCTTGAAGGATGGAAAGAAGATCTGACCAGCATCACAGATAAAAATGAAATACCAACTAAATTGGTAGAATACATTAAATATTTAGAAAAGGAATTAAACGTTCCTATTAAATATTTATCTGTAGGTCCAGATAGAGTTCAAACATTATTGATGTCGTAATAAATGTTTAAAATCACTGCCACCGAAGAGCATAAATTAGAACTCATTCGCTGGGTAGATAAACATTACCATCATTATTGCCTTCTTGATTCTAATCAATATCAAGAGAAATACTCTACATTAAATTGGGAATTAGCTTTTGGTACCAAAAGAGTTTTGTCGAGTACTTATGAAAATGCTTTTGAGCAATTAAAAAAGTTCTGTGATTATAACTCTTCACGAGTCTATGGTTTACTTTCTTATGATTTAAAAAATGATACCGAGAAATTATCCTCTAGTAATAAGTCGATAATTAATTTCCCCGACATTGCATTTTTTGAACCCGAATTCATTATTTCTGAAGTAGATGGATGTCTCGTTTCTGAAAACTTTAATTTCCAAAATATCTCTTCCATTATTGATGATGATCAAATTCATGAACATCCGCAGAAATATTTCAAAGAAGTTCAAACTGAGGCAGAATATATAGATAGTATAAAGACTTTAAAAAAACATATTTACGACGGTGACATTTACGAGATAAATTATTGCATATCATTTATGATATCTGAATACAAATGCAATGTGATAAGTATATATAATCAACTTAATCAATTCTCTCCTAACCCTTTTTCTTGTCTCTTAAAATTCAATAATCAATATGTAATTTCTGCAAGTCCAGAACGCTTTCTAAAAAAAGTTGGCAAAAAAATAATTTCCCAACCTATTAAAGGAACAATTAAACGAACTGATGATATTGAACTAGATAAAGAAGAGCTACTGAATTCAGAAAAAGAAAGAGCAGAGAATGTTATGATAGTTGATTTGGTGCGTAATGATTTAAAAAAATGTTCTGAAACAGGTACTATACAAGTAGAAGAACTTTTCGGCATTTATACATTTCCTCAATTACATCAAATGATCAGTACCATAGTTGGTACTGCAAAAAAGGATTTACATGTAGTAGACATTATTAAATCATGTTTCCCGATGGGTTCTATGACAGGTGCACCAAAGGTTCGGGCTATGCAATTAATTGAAGAGTATGAAAAAGTAAAAAGGTCAGCTTTTTCAGGTGCTATAGGGTATATTGACAATGATAAAAAAGAGTTTGATTTTAATGTTATCATTCGCTCCTTATTCTACGATAGCGAGACAAAAATATTAAGCTATAATGTTGGCAGTGCAATTACTTATGATTCAATTCCAGAAATTGAATACGAAGAATGTATGTTAAAGGCGAAAGCCATCAAGAAAGTACTAGGCATAAACTAGTAACTAGTTATTGGTAACTAGTTACTAGATACTGTTTTCTTACTTAATTATTACTTTCTCAAATTTCTCAATGCCATTTACTCTTAACTTTAATAAGTAAACGCCTGAGTTGATTTCATTATTTGTATTTAACTCTACACTATGATTACCAGAATTCATTAATGAAGCATCTAGAGTCTTAACTTCTCTTCCTAATAAATCTAATAGACTTATTTGAACTTTAGCTTCTTGAACTAAGTAAAAGTTAATGTTAGTAGTACTTTCAAAAGGATTTGGTGCAATTGATAAATTTAAATTATTCGCTAAAAAATTATCAATTCCTGTAGTTACAGAGAATACAATATTATCGATATAGATGTTGCTACCCGGACCGTCATTCGTAGCTCTGAATCTTATGAAAGCATTGTCTTCATTAGTATAAGCATCTAATGGTACTTCTACAGTTGTCCATTGTGCATCAGTTGTAGGTACAAATGAACTAGTAGAATTGGCAGTTGTAGCTAATACACTTCCACTCTTGTTAAATAAATTTGAAAATGAAACTCCACAATTTCTAGAAAATCCAAGTGTTAAATTATCATTCGATAATGTAGTTCTTCTTGCATAAGCATAATTGAAAGTTAACTTTGGTGAAGTAGTACCTTTGAAATTGATAGTTGGCAAAATGATATCATTAATTTGACCATCTGAAATGCCAAAATATTTAATCGCTAGAGATGAGCTAGAACCGAAGCCAGCATTAGTAACTCGTTCCCAATTTTTATTATTGCTACCTGCATTAACAGTGTTAATATCAAAGAACGCAGCATCTTCCATATCTAATGTAAATGGAGGTACTTTTGTAGAGATACTTTCAAATACTCTAATATAGTCTGTCTTCAAAATGCTATCTACACCACCTGCACTAGTTACTTTTAACTTCACATCGAATTTACCAGCTGTTGAGTAATTTACACTAGGGTTTTGCAATGTAGATGTTGAAGGATTACCACCTTCGAATGTCCACTCCCATGCAATTGCATCTGCATTAAAACTACCATCATTAAATGGAACTGTTGTGCCAGAGCATAATTCTTGCTTTCTATTGAAATCTGCAATAGGAACACAAGCTGCGGCAACATAACCGTCGTTAGTACCTGTAGCTACAAGATTTGATGGTGAGTATAAATTATTTCTACCATTGGTAGTTGAATTCCATACAGCTTCCATTCTTGTCTTCTGCCCTTCAGAAAACATATTTTGACATACACCATTTGTGTAATCCATATAGTTTTCTGTCATCTCAATTACATTACCTGTAACACAAGTTGAGACTTTATTATTCGGACAACCAGAGTTAGCTCCGTTATGTGGAGGCGTATCGGCAACGAAATCATTACCACATGTTGCATCACCCCAAATATGTCTTAAGTTTAATGAATGTCCGATTTCATGGGTCAAAGTTCTACCATAATTACTAAACGTAGTGGTATTACCTGTAACTGTTGCTTTCAATAATACACCATCAGTAGTATTACTTCCACCCGGGAACTGTGATCTACCTAATACAACTCCTCCAACTTGTGTTGTTGAGATGGTTTCTACTACCCATACATTGAAGTATTTATTGTTAGGCCAACGACTTAATGCTTTAATATTATCATCAGCATTATAAGTTAGATCAGTTTTAACTCTTACTATCCCATCAGTGCAATTACCATTCGGATCTAGTTTCGCTAAACGGAATTCTATATCACAATCGGCAGCTATTGACTTATAAAGCGGATTAGTTTCATTGGTATCTGCATTCAACCTTTGAAAATCACGATTCAATATTTCTACCTGTTCTAAGATTCTTTGTTTTGAAATATTCTCAGGTCCGCCATTGTGAAATACGTGAAATACAATCGGGATTATTCTTTTTACCCTTTGGCTAGACGATGGATTTGTAGATTTATTTGAATTGTGCGACTTAACGTATTCTTCAGTTTGTCTCTCTAATTCAGCTTGATTAATCAAAAACTGAGGATCTTTACTTTGTACCTCATTCATGTATTTTACTGTCTCACATCTGATCACATTTACTTGATCTTGTGCTTCAGCATAAAATGTATTAACACCTAATAATAAGGCTGTTAAGTAAAATCTATATTTCATATAATTCATAATTGACGTTAAGTGCAAAAACTCTACCAAACTATGTTGTTTTTTTAAATAGGTTGGCTTTAGATTCTTTTCCTTTTAGTAACCTTTCAATATTTTTTTGATGAGTAAACATCACTAAAATACAAACAGAAATAGCGAATAAAAGTTGAGTTTTAGTAGTAGTTTCATTGAAGAATAAAATAATTATAACGGGGAACATAAAGCTTGCTAACATAGAGCTTAATGAAACATACTTTGTTAACAGCAAGGTTATAATAAAGACAATACAAGCAATACCTGATGCTTCAGGATGAACAGCTATGATCATTCCAAATAAAGTTGCTATTCCTTTACCTCCTCTAAATCCAGCAAAAATCGGGAAAATGTGTCCGACTACAGCTGTTATACCCAATACCAATTGAAAATTGGAGAATTGGGCAGTACCGGGACTAAAATTACCTACAAAATAAACCAGATTAGTGGCTGTAAATCCTTTTAATACATCGATAATTAAAACTGGGATTCCGGCTTTTTTACCAAGAATTCTAAAGGTATTGGTTGCTCCGGCATTACCACTACCATATTCACGCACATCTATACCATATAGAGCTTTACCTAGCCAAATTGCGGTTGGTATTGAGCCATATAAATATGAAATAAGTAGCGCTATAGATGTACTAAATGATAACATTTCTCTTGATTCTCAAAAATAGCATTTTTATCTATTTTGAATTCAATTATTAAATCTAAATGTTATCAAAAAGCTTTTAGACTTAAGTCCAGCGACTTAACTGAATGAGTCAATGCTCCCATTGATATACAATCAACACCACATTGTGCATATAAATGAACATTTTCAGGTACTATTCCACCTGATGCTTCCACTTCATATTTACTGTTTACTAATTTTACAGCAGTTTTAATGTCTTCAAAGCTATAATTGTCGAGCATCACTCTAAAGAAACCACCTTCCTCTAATGCTTGATTTAATTCTTCTAAATTTCTAGTTTCAATTTCAATCTTTAAATCTTTACCAAGAGATTGAACATATGCTTTTGCATTTTGTAATGCTTGCTTAATACCTCCTGCATAATCTACATGATTATCTTTGATTAAAATCATATCATATAAGCCTATTCTATGATTATATCCACCACCAATCTTTACCGCTTCTTTCTCTAAAAACCTAAGTCCGGGTGTTGTCTTTCTCGTATCTAATATCTTACAATTTGTACCTTCTACCTTTTGAACAATTTTCTGTGTAGTTGTAGCAATACCTGACATTCGCTGCATAGTGTTTAATACCAATCGTTCAGCTTTTAAAATTGAATGTGCCGAACCATAAACCTTTAGAACTATATCTCCAACAGTGATAAGGTCAGCATCATTTTTGAAAGTTTCTATTTTTAAAGTATTATCGATTCTATTAAAAATCTCAATTGCTACAGCAAGTCCGGCTAAAACCCCAGATTCTTTTACTAATAATTTAGCTTGGCTTTGGGTACCTGCTGGAATTGTAGAAAGTGATGTATGATCACCTTCACCAACATCCTCCAAAATAGCTCTATCTATGAACTGATATAGTTCTTCTTTAGAATAAGTCATAAAAAAACATAAAAAACAAAGATATAAATATTAGCGACTACGCTCTTGTTCGAAGCGCATCTCTTGTATGTAAACCACCCCATCTATGGTTTTTAATATGAAGAAAATTCTGAATCTCCCAGCATAACTATCTAGTTGGCCAATGGCAAAGCGTGCCTGTTCATTGCTAGGGTTATTTTTGTATAATATTTGGAAGTCTGTGGGTTCGTATTTACTAAAGAAATCTTTCATGACCATCTCTGCTTGTGGTCTGCTATAAACATTAGATTGGTCTAGTAAATTAATTTCAACCTTACCACTGAAATGCTTAGATAACAAGCGATGATCTGCAGATTTAAATGAAACGATAATGTCTTCAAGCAATTCAGATTGTGAATGTGCATTAAAAACATTAATAGCAACAAATAAGAATAAAAGTAATATTCGCTTCATTTTTGTACTTGGGTGATTAAATATACATAAAAACTGTGCCAATGATTCGCTTTAGGTATATTTGCATATGAAAAATTCAAAAGTCGCATTATTAATATTAGATGGCTGGGGACTTGGTAACAAGAAGACAGCAGATGCCATTCAGAATGCAAATACTCCTTTTGTTGATTCTTTGTATTCAAAATATCCTCATTCTAAATTAGTTGCATCAGGAGAAGCTGTAGGCTTACCAGATGGGCAGATGGGTAATTCTGAAGTCGGACATTTAACTATAGGTTCGGGAAGGGTGATTTTTCAAGAATTAGTCAAAATTAATAAAGCTTGTACAAATGGTGTTTTAGCTGAAAACGAAGTTTTAACACAAGCTTTAAGCTATGCGAAGAAAGAGAATAAAAATGTACACTTTATTGGACTACTATCAGACGGAGGTGTACATTCTCACATAAATCACTTAAAATCACTGTGTGACATTGCACAAAAAATGAACACAGAGCATGTGTTTATTCATGCATTTTTAGATGGCAGAGATACTGACCCTAAAAGTGGTGCGAATTATCTGAATGAATTACTACAACATAACGAACAAAACAATAATCAAGCAAAATTAGCTACTGTAATAGGTAGGTATTATGCGATGGATAGAGATCAACGTTGGGAACGTGTTAAACTAGCTTATGATTTATTGGTAAATGCCGAGGGTATCAAAACTAAAAATATCATAGAATCAGTTAAAGAACAATATGATTTGGGCATCACAGATGAATTCATGAAGGCATTTGTAATGACTGATGAGAATAATAATACACTATCTAAAATTCAAGAAGGTGATGTAGTGATTAGCTTTAATTTCAGAACAGATAGAGGTCGTGAAATAACTATCGCATTAACACAAAGAGATTTTCATGAATTCAATATGCATAAGTTAAATCTGCATTATGTAACTATGACGAATTATGATGATAGTTTCGAAAATGTTAAAGTGATTTTTGATAAAGATAATTTGAAAAACACATTAGGCGAAGTATTATCAACACATGGTAAATCACAAATTAGAATTGCTGAAACAGAAAAATACCCGCATGTGACGTTTTTCTTTTCAGGCGGACAAGAAACTCCATTTGACAAAGAACAAAGAATATTAATACCTTCAGCAAAAGTTGCTACTTATGATTTGCAACCAGAGATGAGTGCAAATGAAATTGCATCGGCCATTACAACTGAACTCGAAAAAGCAGATACTGATTTCATATGTTTAAATTTTGCAAATCCAGATATGGTCGGACACACAGGAGTATTTGAGGCAGTAGTAAAAGCTGTTGAAACCGTAGATCAATGTGTAGAGAAAGTGGTAACTACTGGATTGAAAAATGGATATTCATTTATCATCATTGCTGATCACGGAAACGCAGATTTTATGATTAATGAGGATGGTACACCTAATACCGCTCACTCTACTAATTTGGTACCTTGTATATTGATTCATGAAGAGGCTTTTAAATTAAGAGAAGGCGGACTTGCAGATATTGCACCAACAATTTTAGATTTAATGAATATTGAAAAGCCGGTGGAAATGAATGGTACTAGTTTATTAATCAAATAAAATGAAAATCTTAAGCATAGTTCTTTCATCAATTTTACTAGTTGCATGTTCAACTGAACCCAATAAAGATAGCATAAACAAAAACTATGCATTTAATATTGATAAATTGGTAGATGAACAGATAGCCTCAATTAATATTGATAGTTTATGTAAATTTTTAATAAATGATAGTTCAGTAATTGAGCAAGTAAAAATTGAATCTGAGAAAATTAAAAATGATTTACTTGAATTTAAAAATTACGACATAAATAAACCAGCATATAAAAACAGTTTTGAGGTGATTGAAAGTGATAGCATCATAACTTATTTGAGTAAAGATTCTAGCACTAGTATTAAATCAATAAATGTTTACGGCAATGTTGATCGCCCGACTAAAATTCAAATAGAGATTATCAACATGAATAATTTATACGAATCTACTAAACAAATTGAATGGAAATTCAATGAGTATATTCGTATCAAAACTATTCAGAAAGTAAAGTTGATGAGCTCTGATACAATTGATATTGTTAGCTATTTGAACGGTAATTGTGCAATCACTTCATCAATGCTTTCTACTGGCAAATGACAAGCTTTATCAATACACACATACATTAAATTTTTACCCACAACAAATCTTGATTGAAAAATTGACAAATCAGATATACGATTTGTATAAAAAATATCAATGTTTGATAAGTATCTCTTGTTCAATTCTAAATACAAATCTTTAGCCTTCTCTCCTACTATTACCACTTCTATACTCGGTTTCGATTTTCTTAAAAGTGCATTAGTAAAGTTTGAATATGAAGGCGGATATCTTTTCAGTTGATCTTTCATTACGAAGACCATATTATCAGCGATTTCTTCGTATTCAGAATTACCACATATCACCGACATTTTAAAGAGATTATTCATCATTACAGAGTTAGATGATGGTATTACACTATCATAAAATTCTTGCTTTCTTGCCACTAACTCCTCACCATTTGATGAAGTGTACCAAAACATACCTGATTGCTCATCTATAAAGTTTTCAATGCAATGTTTGATTAATTTATCAGCTTCATGAATATATTTCTCATCAGCTGTAATGTTAAATAAACATAACAATGCTTCGATGAAAAAAGAATAATCATCTAAAAATGCATCAATTTTAGCTTGACCAGCTTTGTACGATCTAAATAATTTACCATCAACAATTAAATTATTTTTAATAAACTCATAACAATGAATAGCCTCAGAAAGGTATTTTTCATTAGGTTCTGCTAAATATGCATCACAAAATGCTTTAATCATTAAGGCATTCCACGAACATAATTGTTTATCATCTAATGAGGGTCTAATTCTCTTACTTCGGATGTTAAGTAATTTAGAATTCGCTACTTCTATTTTTTGTAATAATTCAACTTCAGTCAATTTATATTTTTCTAAAATTGGATCAATTTCTTGAACAGCAAATAAATTATTTAGTGAATGTTCAAAGTTACCTTCATCTGTCATTTGATAATACTCAATAAAAAGAGCTGCATCGTTTGAAAGTACTTGATTTAACTCATCGATTGTCCAGCAATAAAACTTACCCTCTACCCCTTCAGAGTCAGCATCGAGGGCTGAGTAGAAACCACCATCCGAAGTATTTTTTAATTCACTTAAACAAAATTGAATAGCTGATTGAAAAGTTTTTTTGTAGAGATCATGTTGAAAATTTCTATAGGCATCAGCATATAAAGAAATAGTTTGCGACTGATCGTATAGCATTTTTTCAAAATGAGGGATTTTCCAATATGCGTCGACAGAATATCTGTAAATACCACCAGCCATTTGATCATAAATACCACCTCGAGCAATTCTGTGAAGGGTGTTTTGTAAGTAGTAATCAATTTGCTCTGATGGGTAATATTTAGTGTGCTTCATCAGGTTCGAAACATTGACAGGCACAGGGAACTTCGGTGCACCTTGAGTACCTCCAAAATCAAAATCTAAAAATCTTCGCCAATTAGTATATACATCTTGTAATTCATTTTCCTCAATTATGTGATTACTTGCTTTAGTTGAAATGAGCTCCATCTTACGAACACCTTCGATTAATTTATTGGCATAATCAATAAGTTCTTGAGGTTTATTACGATGCATAGCTGCTATGTTCGACAATATATTTATCCAGTCTTTTTTCTTAAAATATGTACCACCATAAATCGGACGTTGATCAGGCAATAAAATACAATTCAATGGCCAACCACCTGTGCCATTCATTAATTGAAGAGCGCTCATATAAATTTGGTCAATATCAGGTCGTTCTTCTCTATCTACTTTTATATTAACAAACAAGGCATTCATGACCTCTGCTACTTCATGATCTTCAAACGATTCTTTTTCCATCACATGGCACCAATGACAAGCGGAGTAACCAATGCTAACAACAATTAGCTTATTCTCTTTTTTTGCTTTTTCTAAGGCTTCAACACCCCATGGAAACCAATCAATTGGGTTATGAGCATGTTGCAATAAATATGGCGAGGTCTCATTAATTAGTTTGTTCATAGATATATTTTGTATAGAATAAAAAAGGCCTGCAATGAATGCAAGCCTTTGTAAAATTTCATGAATATTATTTACTTAACTCTGCAAAGTATTTATGGAATAAAGGAATTGTTTGGATGCCTTTATAATAATTGAATAATCCATAATGTTCATTCGGAGAATGCAAAGCATCAGAATCTAATCCGAAGCCCATCAAGACAGACTTTAAGCCTAGTTCTTTTTCGAATAAAGCAACGATCGGAATACTACCACCGCCTCTTGTAGGAATAGGTTTCTTGCCATAAGTTTCTAACATAGCTTTACTAGCAGCCTGAAAAGCAACTGAATCAGTAGGTGTTAAAACAGGCTCACCACCATGATGAGGTCTTACTTCAACTTTCACTGAAGCAGGGGCAATTGATTCAAAATGTTTTTTGAAAATTTCAGTGATCTTATCAGAAGTTTGATTAGGCACTAAACGCATAGAAATTTTTGCGAATGCTTTTGAAGGTAAAACAGTTTTAGCACCTTCACCTGTATAACCACCCCAGATACCGTTTACGTCTAGCGTCGGACGAATACCCGTTCTTTCAATAGAAGAGTAACCTTTTTCACCCCAAACATCACCAACTTCTAAATCTTTTTTATACTCTTCAATATCGAATGGAGTCTTAGCCATTTCGGCTCTATCTTCAGCTGATACTTCTAATACATCATCATAGAAACCAGGTATAGTAATATGATTATTTTCATCATGCATTGAAGCAATCATTTTTGATAAAATGTTGATTGGGTTAGCAACAGCACCACCGTAAACGCCAGAGTGTAGGTCGCGGTTCGGACCTGTAACTTCTACTTCAACGTAGCTTAAGCCACGTAAACCACAATCAATTGAAGGTGTATCATTAGCTATGATTGAAGTATCAGAAATTAATACAACATCAGCTTTCAATCTTTCTTTATTTGCTTTAACGAAGATACCTAAGTTCGAAGAACCAACTTCTTCTTCACCTTCTATCATGAATTTAACATTACAAGCTAAAGAATTAGTTTGCATCATTAATTCAAATGCTTTAACGTGCATATATACTTGACCTTTATCGTCACATGCACCTCTAGCAAATATAGCCCCATCAGGGTGAACAGTTGTTTTGCGAATACTAGGTTCGAAAGGTGGAGTTTCCCATAATTCAAGCGGAGTAGCTGGTTGAACATCATAATGACCATAAACCAACACAGTTGGCAAACTTGGGTTTATCATTTTTTCACCATAAACTATCGGGTAACCTGCTGTAGGACAAACTTCTACTTTATCAGCACCAGCAGCAATTAACTTATCTTTTACAAATTCTGCTGTTTTAAAAACATCTGCAGAATAAGCAGAGTCAGCACTAATTGAAGGTATTCTTAAAAAATCTAATAACTCATCTAAAAAACGTTGACGGTTATTATCTATGTATTGATTGATATGTTCCATGGCGCCAAATATAGTATTAATTGAAAAATAAAATAGCCTCAAAATATCCATAATATTTATATTTTTGTTTGTATAGAGATTAGAGTGAATGTCGAATTATTTAGAATTATTAAACCCACAGCAAAGAGCTGCTGTTGAGAATTTAAATGGGCCTATGATGATTGTGGCTGGTGCAGGCTCAGGTAAAACCAGGGTAATCACCTATCGCATAGCACACATGATTCATAACGGAGTTGATCCGTTTAGTATATTAGCATTAACTTTTACCAATAAGGCTGCTGCAGAAATGCGTCAACGTATTACTAGTATTGTTGGTGGTAATGCAAGGAACATTTGGATGGGTACATTTCACTCAGTATTTGCTAAAATATTGAGAATGGAAGCTGATAAAATTGGTTACCCTGCTAATTTTACTATTTATGATAAAGACGATGCAAAATCTTTAATCAAATCGATTTTAAAAGAGCAAAATTTAGACGAAAAAAACTATAATCCGAATCATGTACTACATCGTATTTCTAGTGCCAAAAACAATTTAATATCAGCAAAAGAATACAACGAAAATGATCAGATACAAGCTGAAGACTATTCATTAGGTAAAAGCAAAATCGGATATATATATTCACTATACTCGAATAGATGTGAACGAGCTGGGGCGATGGACTTTGATGATTTGCTTTTCAAGACGAATATTTTGTTACGCGACCATCCGGAGGTATTACATAAATACCAACACAAGTTCAAATACATTATGGTTGATGAGTATCAAGACACCAACTACTCTCAATATTTAATTGTAAAAAAACTCGCTGCAATTAACGAAAACATATGTGTGGTGGGTGATGATGCGCAAAGTATTTACGCATTTAGAGGCGCTAACATCCAGAATATATTAAACTTTGAAAAAGACTACCCCGATTTAAAAGTTTACAAGTTAGAAGAGAATTATCGCTCTACACAAAACATTGTGCAAGTTGCTAATTCAATCATAAAAAACAATCAAGATCAAATTCAGAAAAATGTTTTTTCTCAAAAAGAAAGTGGTGAAAAAATATCTTTACTAAAAGCATTTACTGACAATGAAGAGGGCAAACTAGTTGCCGAATCTATAGCCCAGGCAAGAGATAATGAGAATTTAAGAAATAAAGACTTCGCCATTTTATATAGAACAAACTCTCAATCGAGAGCTATGGAGGAGGCTTTGAGAAAGATGAATATTCCTTATAAAATATACGGGGGACTTTCATTTTATCAACGCAAAGAGATTAAAGATTTGATTGCCTATTTTAGATTGGCAGTCAATCATGTCGACGAAGAAGCATTCAAAAGAGTTATCAACTACCCTATTCGAGGTATTGGCAAAACCAGTCTCGACAAGTTGATTCTTGTAGCTGATGAACAAAAAACATCTCTTTGGGAAATAGCGAATCATGCTGCACAACATATTGGTGGTAAATCGGGCAATAGCATTGAACAATTTGCCATGATGATTAAAAGTTTTGCGGTAGTCATTAAAAATCAACCGGCATTTGATGCTGCTTCACATATTGCAAAGCAATGTGGATTGTTGAAAGAATTATACGATGATAAATCTGTTGAGGGATTAAATAGATATGAAAATATTCAAGAATTATTAAATGGTATAAAAGATTTTTCTGAAAGAGATGATATTGATAATCCGAGTCTTGATGTGTTCTTACAGGATGTAGCATTATTAACAGGTGATGAAAAAGAAGAGGATAAAGACAAAGATCACGTATCATTGATGACTATACATTCGGCTAAGGGTTTAGAGTTTCCGCATGTGTACGTAGTCGGATTGGAAGAGAATTTATTTCCATCACAAATGTCTTTACATTCTAGGGCAGACTTAGAAGAAGAGCGCAGATTATTTTATGTAGCAATCACAAGAGCTGAGAGAAAGTTGACGCTAAGTTATGCGATATCTCGTTATAAATGGGGCTCACCAATCTCTTGTGACCCTAGTAGATTTTTAGAAGAAATTGACGCAAAATATTTAGAGGTGAATTATCTTCAAAAACCTATACAAGGCAATACATTTTTTGATAAAGACCCAGATCAATACAATAGTGTTTCTGTTAAACCTAAAACAACTGTTCAATCAAATACCAATAAAGTCTTTAATCACGTAGCTAGTGCCGACTTCGTCCCTTCTAGTCCGGCAGATATCAGAGTTGGCATGGAAGTAGAACATCAGAAATTCGGATTTGGTAAGGTATTAGAAATGGAAGGCAGTACAGGCGACATAAAAACAACGATTCACTTTAATGGGCTTGGAAAAAAACAATTGTTATTAAAATTTGCTAAATTGCGCATAGTTAATTAGAAATCATTAAGATATACTACTCTTATACAATAAATTACAGAGATGACATTTGATTATAATACTACACGACCTGCATTGTTATATGCAGAGTACGGTAGAAACATACAAAACATGGTTAGGTTTATAAAAACCTTGCCAACTAGAGAAGAGCGTAACAAGCATGCACAAGCAGTTATTGATTTAATGGGATTCTTGAACCCCCATTTAAGAGATGTTGCTGACTTTAAACATAAGCTTTGGGATCATTTATTTATCATTGCTGACTTTGATTTAGATGTAGACTCTCCCTATCCTATTCCATCCAAAGAATCATTAGATACTAAACCAAAGAAGGTGCCATACCCAATGCATAATATACATTACAAGCATTATGGTAAAACAGTAGAGCTGATGATTGAAAAAGCTAGGTCTGTATCAGCTGATGAACCTGAAAGAAGATCACAATTAGTTGCACAAATCGCTAATTTCATGAAAATGTCATATGTAACATGGAATAAAGATACAGTGAGCGATGAAACGATTATTTCAGATTTAAAGAAGTTATCAAATGGCGAACTAGAGGTTGACGAAAATACAAACCTATTAAAAGTTGAAGTCAGAAAAACAATACCACAAAGAAACAACAACTTCAAGCATAAGAACAATAACACGAACAATAACAACAACAACAATAATAATCGTAATAAGAAAAACAATCAGAGCAAACATCGTTATTAATGTTTGTGAATATTATTATTTCATAAATCTTTCAAAATCCTTTATCTTCAAACCCGATAAAGGATTTTTTAATTATGGATACTTTTGAAATCATAGGTGGTAAAAAGCTGAAAGGTGAAATTACGCCACAAGGTGCTAAAAACGAGGCATTACAAATTATTTCTGCTGTTCTTTTAACAGATCAGTTAGTTACAATTTCTAATATACCCGACATTGTAGATGTTAACAAATTAATTGATTTGTTAAAGGACATGGGCGTGAAGGTTGAAAGACTTTCTAAAGACACCTATACCTTTAAGGCAGATGAAATCAATCTTAAATATTTTACAACCGACGAGTTTAAAAAGAAAGGTGCAGCATTACGCGGCTCTGTAATGATTGTAGGTCCGCTTTTAGCTCGCTTCAAACAAGCATATATCCCTCGTCCAGGTGGTGATAAAATCGGTAGAAGAAGATTAGACACACACTTCTTAGGCTTTCAAAAGTTAGGCGCAAAGTTCAACTACGATCCGAAAGATTCTTTCTTTAGTGTCGATGCATCTGAATTGAAAGGCACCTATATGTTACTTGATGAGGCATCAGTAACTGGTACTGCTAATATTTTAATGGCAGCAGTACTTGCAAAAGGTACTACGACAATTTACAACGCAGCATGTGAACCCTATATTCAGCAATTATGTAAAATGCTAAATAGTATGGGTGCTAAAATCACAGGCATTGGCTCCAATTTATTAACGATTCAAGGCGTTGAATACTTAGGCGGATGTGAGCATAGAATGTTACCCGACATGATTGAAATAGGTAGTTTCATCGGACTTGCAGCCATGACTCAATCGGAAATTACTATTAAAAATGTTGCTTACGATGAACTAGGGGTAATACCAGAAACTTTCAAGAAATTAGGTATAAAATTAGAGCGTAGAGGCGATGATATTTATATACCATCTCAAGATATTTACGAAATAGAAACATTCATAGATGGTTCTATATTAACTATTGCTGATGCTCCATGGCCAGGCTTCACTCCTGACCTATTGAGTATAGTTTTAGTTGTAGCTACACAAGCCAAAGGAAGTGTGTTGATACATCAAAAAATGTTTGAGAGTAGATTATTCTTCGTAGATAAATTAATCGATATGGGGGCGCAAATTATTTTATGTGATCCACATAGAGCAAATATTATCGGACTAGCGAGGAAGAACCCATTAAGAGGTATCAATATGACATCTCCAGATATTCGTGCGGGTGTATCATTATTGATTGCAGCACTTTCTGCTGAAGGTAAGAGTACGATTTCGAATATTGAACAGATTGATAGAGGATATCAGGATATAGAAGAGAGATTGAAAGCGCTTGGAGCAGAGATAGTAAGAAAGTAACTAGTGACTAGTGACTAGTAACTAGTTACCAGTCACTAAAACAATGACGTGCGTAATTTAATCACCCCAGGATCATTTACTTTCGATTTAATAATGGGATCAATTGCAGTTGCTTCGCATTCTGCAAATGAATGAGGGTATAGAATTTTATTGATAGCTTGTTCGTCAGCATTTTGGTCAAGCCACAAATCAATTTCATCGTCTTCTAATTTTAAAGGTGAACGATGATGTTTTATTTCTTTCATTAATTCTGATGCAGCAGTAGTAATGATTGCATATGATTTAAAAATTTCACCACTTGCTTTATCTACCCATTCTTCCCAAATACCAGCTAATACTAATGCTTCCTTATCTTTTCTTCTAATTAAATATGGATCATTTAATTTCTCTTTTTCAGAACCTTCAATAAAATAATCTACTGGCACTATACATCTTCTATGTTTAATAGCACTCTTAAAAGATGGCATTTGAAAAATACCTTTCTCTGCTATATAGTTTGAATCATTCTCAGGGTTTAATTTCCCCTCAGCTCTTGCATTAAACAAATACAACTTCTTATCAGCCCATGATGGTGTAAGTCCGAAGGTCATCTCTTGATAATACTCAGGCTCTTTAGCTGTGATCACCAAAGCCTTCATTCCAATCCACAAATTATAATTAGGCTTGAAATTTATACTTTCATGAATGATTCGCTGTTCTAAGGTTTTAGAAGCAATCTTAGATTTCTTACGATTTTTGAATTTTAATTCAGTTTGAGCTTTTACCGAGCACATTAAAACTTATTTAAATGTTCCAAAGAAAGTGGTTTAGAAATAAATCCTTTTACGAAACTATAATCCTCTGATTTTCTAATATCGTTAGGGTCTACAGAACTAGTTAACATAAAAACATGAATCTTGCTTGTTCTATCTCCTAAGAGTTTAGAATACTCTTGTAAAAAGACAAAACCATTCATGATAGGCATGTTAATGTCTAATAAAATTAATTGAGGATAATTGTTTTCATCAGAATTTGTGAAAAAATCAAGCGCATCTTGAGCAAGGCTGAAGATTTGAATTTCATCTGCAATATCAGATTTAGATAAAATGTGTTTATTGACTAGATTATCAATTTCACTATCATCTATCAGCATTACTTTTTTATATTTTTTCATTGTTTAGTTTAAAAATTTCAATTCATTTGATTGTACAATTTCTAAATTCAATGGCAATGTAATAGTAAATTTCGAGCCCTTGTTCTCCTTACTCTTCAATTCTATTTGTCCGCCTAACTTTTCTACAGCATTTTTAACTATATATAATCCTAACCCTGTACCTGATGATTTTGTATTGCCTCTGAAAAACATATCAAAAATATTTTTTTGTAATTCTTCTGGTATACCTTCGCC
>JACCDI011529568.1_pt1 | contig 18580 bp, 20 predicted proteins | sample 7442791 | NCBI WGS metagenome assembly JACCDI01 (sample SAMN15323434, study PRJNA562643) | freshwater metagenome | isolation source: river surface water | place: USA:Blue River Watershed | collected 2017-08-15
GGCAGAGGTAGCACTGCTATGGAAATTAGTAAAACAACTAAAACTTGTTTTTCAGCAAATAAAACAGGATTTAGTATTTTTCTATTACTTTTGGTCAATTAATAAAATTAACAGAAAAATAAGCGTTACTTGAGTTTTTCAGCAGACCCTATTTAAACAGTTTTTTCCAAAAGCATATTTGGATTATATCCAAATAATTTCTTTTTCTTAATGATTTTTGCAACACCAGCGGGTAGCATAGATTCCCAACCTGGCTTACATTCGCCTATCATTTTTAGGACTTCACGTGAAAAAACTTCCAAGTTTTTAGGGTTATAATTCTCAATATCAACTACTTTTCCATTGAATTTGAAAAACTTATACAATTCTTTCATACGAGGATGAACTTTTAATGATTCAGAACTCATTATTTCGCCATTTTCGCCTATCATTGGATATAAATAAACTTTCAAATCTCGATAAAACAATTTACCAAAGGCCTCAAGTATTCCACCACTTAAATGTCGGTAGTATTTCTCATCAAAAATTTCTATCAAATTATTGACACCCATAGCCAATCCCATTCGGGCTTTACTGTATTTTGCAAAATATTCGACAACTTTATAATATTCTTGGAAATTAGAAATCATTACAGTTTGTCCCAAAGAACAAAGTAATTGTGCTCTATCCATAAAGTCTTTTTCGTCAATTTCACCATCGGAACGTAAATTGGATAATGTGATTTCAAAAATAACTAATGTTGATTCTTTATTCACTTTTTGCTCACTCAAAAACATCTTTAACGATTCTTCATACATATCCATATTTACCTTTGTAACAGGGCGAAAACTTCCTCGAATGGCTAGAATGTTTTTTTTGTATAATATTGCAGCTGGTAGAACATTTTTACCATCTGGATCAAAGATAACAGCATCTGTCATCCCATTTTTCACTAATTGTAAACTCATTAAACGGTTGTCAACATTAGCGAATCGAGGCCCAGAAAAGTTAATAGTATCAATTTCTAGTTGATCTTTATCTAAATGGTCGTATAAATAGCGTAATAAATTTTTCGGATTGTTGTATTTGTAAAAAGCTCCGTAAATTAAATTAACTCCAAGGATACCTAAAGTTTCTTGTTGCAAACGAACGTCTGTTTCCTTAAATCGTATATGAAGTATTATCTCATTATACTCTTCCTCTGGTTCTAACTGGTATTTTATACCAACCCAACCATGTCCTTTAAATTGTTTAGCAAAATCAATCGTAGCAACGGTATTTGCAAAACTGAAAAATATTTTATTGGGATGTTTCTTTCTACTGAGACGTTTTTCGATTAAGCCAGCTTCATGAGAGAGAATTTTTTTAAGACGACTCTCCGTTACATAACGTCCATCTTCTTCAACTCCGTAAATGGCATCACTAAAGTCTTTATCATATGCTGACATTGCTTTTGCAATGGTTCCAGAGGATCCACCAGCTCTAAAAAAATGCCTAACTGTTTCTTGCCCGGCACCAATTTCAGAAAAAGTCCCATAGATATTTTCATTCAAATTGATACGAAGAGCTTTGTCTTTTAAAGAAGGAATCTGTTCGATGACTTTGTCACCTTTCAACTTAATTTCGGTGTCTCTTTTCATAAAGAAATCGCTGTTTTGATGCAAAGTTAGTAAAAAATGTTTCAAATTGCAGAGATTTATTGCTATTTTTGTATAATAATTAACAACTGTTCAAAAATGAATTTGTATTTTTTAGGAACTGGTACTTCTCAAGGAATTCCTGTAATTGGAAGTAATCATTCTGTTTGTCAAAGCACTGATTTTAAAGACAAAAGACTTCGAGTTTCAGTTTGGATTCATTGGGAGAACCATTCTTATGTTATAGATTGTGGTCCGGACTTTAGACAACAAATGCTCGTTTCGAATTGTCATAAAGTGGATGGAATTCTCTACACTCACGAACATTCCGATCACACAGCTGGACTAGACGACATTCGCCCCTTTTTTTTTAAACAGGGAGATATTTCAATATATGCTCATCAACGTGTAATAGAAAACCTAAAAAAAAGATTTGATTATATTTTTGAAACTGAAAATAAATACCCCGGAGCACCTTCTGTAAAACCAATTGAAGTTGTCAATAATCGTCCTTTTTCTATTGGAAATAAAACGGCAATTCCTATCAATTTGATGCACGGTCAACTTCAAGTTTTTGGCTATAGAATTGATGATTTTGCATATTTGACTGATGTAAAAACAGTTGAAGACAGTGAGATTATAAAATTGCAAAACTTGAAAGTTTTAGTTGTTAATGCTTTGCGTGAAGAGTCTCATAACACTCATTTTAATTTGCAAGAGGCTTTGGATTTTATTGCATTGGTTAAACCCATAAAAGCCTATCTTACCCATATTAGCCACATTATGGGTTTTCACGAAGAAGTACAACAAAAACTTCCAAAAAACGTTTATTTGGCTTATGATAATTTACAAATTACTCTTTAAAATGACTTTCAAATGAAAAACTCATTATTGATTTATCTATTTATTATTGTTTTATTGTTGAATGTTTTTACCTTTATGTATTTCAGTAAGAAGCTTGCTTTTGAAAAAGCTAAATCTTCCAAAACGGAAGTAAAGTTGAAAAGAGATTTGGAGGCTATTAATGCCAAATTTGTAGAGGCCAATTACTTTTCTTTAGAAAATAACGATAATGCACAGAATTATTTCAATCCTGACAATGCTACAAAAACGATTCAAGTCGAAAAATTAATTCCATTTGTTACCGAAAAACTAATGGATTTGAATTCCAATCCCAAAGGGAATCCATACATCGGTCAAGATCAAATCGGAGCCAATAAATTCATCATCAACAAAGTACGAATCTTAAATCACCGCTGGATTATTGCTGATTTTAGTGATGGAGAATATTGGGGAGAAGTGTTGATAAAATATTTTGTCAATGATGACGAAACAGTTTCTTTCGAAACATTTCAATCTTTGTTGTATCAGAAATAGGAGTGTTCAGTGTTCATTTTTTTAGTATTTTGTACTCAACTAACCACTATTAATAGTGATTGGCTACTTCTTCAAAGTAGCCAATTTTTGAAATCATAAAAATTTTGAGGCGAAACTCCGTGCCCGATTGGGTATTCTTTGTACGTTGTGTTTATTCCTAGATTCTCTAATAAAGGTTTTGCTTTTCGCCCCCATTCCACGGGAATTACTTGATCTACCGTTCCGTGGGAAATGAATATTTTAAGATTCGAAAAGGTATTCTTTAAATAATTTTCTTCAATAATTTCTGGATTGATGTAACCACTCATTGCCACGACTCTTTGCACTTTTTCAGGATGCGAAAGCGCCACGGCATAACTCAAAATAGCTCCTTGACTAAATCCAATTAAGGTTACGTTTTTAGCATCTATTGGATAATTAGTCTCTAATTCATCAATGAATTTTACAATTAAATCTCTAGAAGTTTTGGCTTGCTCGTTGTCAAAAAATTTGTTTTGGTCTGCATCAAAGTTGATGGCAAACCAAGCGTAACTACCATATTGTATATCGTAAGGAGCACGAACAGAAACAATATAATATTCGTCAGGAAGTTCCGTGGCGAACGAAAATAAATCTTCTTCGTTACTGCCGTAACCGTGAATTAATACTAAAAGTGGATTTTTATCGAGTTTTATTTTAGGTACTCTTATGAGATATTCGAGTGATAATTTCATTTTTTTATGATATTGATGCAAACCATTTTTGGAAATAATTTCCCAATAATGGAATAGGTTTTGTTTGACCATTGATGGCGCTAAAAATGCCGTAAGTCCATAAAACAGATAGGAAAACCCACATAGAAATTGAAATAATTGGACTGTCAAAATTGCCGATGATTAATCCCAACGAAATAAAAGTGAGTGATAATCCCAGAGCTTGGCGAATGTGAAAAGAGGCGAATGTGTTTTTTTCTTCTCCGCTGTTCATTGACATCGCTATAAAGACTCCAATGATTAAAATATAGCTTGTTATAGCGGCAGTTTTTCCTTTTTCGATTGTATTATTTTCCATATTTTTTAACCACAAAGTTCACAATTGTTTTACGCGAAGTTCAAAAAGTGTTTTTTTTTAGTTTAATAATAGTGTTCTTTGTGCCTTCTTTGTGCACTTGGTGTTTAAAATTTTAACCTAAAACTAATTTCCCCTGATTGTAAATTCCGTAAACTTTTCCTTTTATTTCAGTTCCCAGAAAAGCCGAGTTTTTAGATTTTGACTGGATATTTTTGTTGGTAAAAATGCTTTTTCCTTCAGGATTGAACAAGCTGATGTTGGCTTTTTGACCTTCGGCAATAGTTTGTGATTCAATGCCAAAAGTAGCTTTTCCGGAAGTCAATTTTTCGATTATTTTTTCCAAAGTAAGAACGGTTGACAAGGCTCCAAAAGCACTTTCTAAACCAATTGTTCCATTTTTGGCCAAATCAAATTCCATTTTTTTGTGTTCAATGTCAATTGGATTATGATCGGTTGTAATCATATCAATTGTATTGTCCTGAATTCCGGCAAGTAAAGCTTGTTTGTCTTTTTCTGTTCGCAGGGGTGGTGAAACTTTACATCTGGTGTCGAAATTTTCTAGTTTTACATCAGTTAAAACTAAATGATGTACGGCAACACTACAAGTCACGTTTAATCCTTTGGCTTTGGCTTCTTTGATTAACTCCACCGATTTTGTGGTTGAAATAGTTGGAATATGTAATTTTCCGCCAGTATATTCTAGTAAAAATAAATTTCTAGCGATTTGCAATTCTTCAGCAAGGTTTGGATTTCCTTTTAGTCCCAATCCGGTAGAAATGATGCCTTCATTGGCAACGCCGTTTCCTTTTATATTCGAATCTTGTGAAAAAGCAATCACTAATCCATCAAAATCCTGAACGTATTGCAAGGCAATTTTTAGTAAATTTGCATTGCCTAAACTCTTGTTATAATCTCCAAAGGCAACTGCACCAGCATTTTTCATGTCAAACAATTCCGCCATATCTTTTCCTTCGCTGCCTTTGGTCAATGCGCCAATAGGGAAAAGTTCTGTGGCAAAACCATTTGCTTTGCTTTTTACAAAATTAACTTGTGATTGATTGTCGATAATCGGGTAGGAGTTGGGTTGCAAAGCAATCGCCGTGAAGCCACTTCGTGCAGCAACATTCAAGCCGTTAGCAATGGTTTCTCGGTCTTCAAAACCAGGTTCTCCAAGCGAAACACTACTATCAAACCAACCTTGTGAAAGGTGTAAATTCTCGAGTTTTACCTCCTCGGTATTATCTGTATTGGGAAGCGAAGCTCCAATTTTTTTGATTATACCATCAACAATTAAAACATCAACAATTTGGTTGTGAAAAGGACTTTCGGAATCGATGATTTTGGCTTCCCGGATAATTTTGCTCATAATGCTTTCTAATTATTTTAAAGAAATTAGCGTTAATTCGAGAAATTCGTGGCTAACTTTCACTTCACGAATCGTATAATTGCCATTTCGGTTACCAGAAAAAGCAATGCAAATATAACAAACCATTTCCAAATTTGATTATCGGTTCGGTCGGTTTGTAAACTGTCGAAAACGGTTTCAATAGAATTGATAGTTTTATAGTCTGAAAGTACATTTTCATTGGCTTGAGCCAAATCACTTTCGGTTCTATTGTAATTGAAACTGATATTTTGCAGATGTTCTTTTTGGTTATAAATTCCAAAATTCCCTGCTTGTTCCGGATAATCGTTGAAAGTTAGTTTCACTTTATCGTTCAACATTTGTTGAACAGGAATAAAGGTTTCAGTCTCGTTTTGAACTTTCAAAATTTCGTCTTTTGACAAACTGGCATCAACCAAAAATGGATTATAATTGCCAATAGTCAAGGCATTCACGCCATTGTTTTGATTGCTAATTCCCATTTTGTAAAAAACAGGGACAATCAAAGGCGATTGTTGAAAATTAGAATTCTCCAGATTAATTGGAGTTGTGAAAATATATACTGACGAAATAGGATTATTGATCGACGTCAAAAATGCAGTTTGGTCTTCATAATACAAAGCCGCTGGATTGGAACCCTCAATTCCAAAGGAAGATTTTGTTTTAGGGTATTGGAAATTGTTGATTTTGTTTTCGAAAACACCGCTAAATAATGGATGATTGAAATTGATTTTAGTGACCAATTTTTCTTTATTTTCCAAAGATTTGAATTGGATGTTTCCAAAATTTTTAAAAAACACATTCAAATTCCCTATTGAAGCTTTAGCTGATGGGATGAGAACTAGATTTCCGCCTTTTTCCACAAAGGATTTTAAAGTAGTTTGTAGTGCTTGAGGAATTTCATCCAATTCGTTCAAGACAATGGCGTCCTGATTTTCGATTGCATTGTAATCCAAATTTCCAATCGCAAAATTATTGAAATGGAACTCGTCGTTGGTAAAAATTCTAGATAAAAAGTTAGATTTTTCAGGTGTTCCAATGCTAATTATATTGTTTTTTTTAGGTTTTGAAATGCTGAAATATAAGTTATTATCGTATTCTAATCCGTTATCGGTAATAGCAGCATAACCGTGGAAATCCTTTTTCGGAATGGTGAAATAAATAGTTTTGTTCTTGCTTTCTAATTTGGTTAAAGTCTTTGCTATCAGCTTTTTTTGATTGTACAAGGCCACTGGAATTTGCTTGTTTTTTTCGCCAAAAGCAGACAATTTCAGACCAATTTCATAGAAATCCTCCAAAGTTTGATGAATATAAACGCTGTCAATCGAAGCGTTGTTTTTTTGCTCCGCTTCAGGAATGATGAAATAGGTATTGAAATCGCTGTTGATGCTTTTCAGTTGTTTGGATTCTAATCCAATGGCATCTGTAATCACCACAACATCTTTGTTGAAAGCTGATTTTCTCGATTTTATTTTTGCCATAGCACTTTCCAATTGGAATGGTAAAGCGCTGTATTTTAGGTTTTGCAGTTGGGTTCGAATGGATTTGATATCGGTATTCCAAAACGTTTCAGAATTGGTAATCAGAGAAAAAGTTTGGTTTTCTGGCGTGTTTTCCAGTAATTCCTGAACGGATCTTTTCAATAATTCTCCTTTTTGGCCTTTGGCTTGCATCGAAAAGGAATTGTCCAAAACGATATACATTTCGTTGGAACTGTTTTTGGTGTCTTTGGCTTTGAAAAAAGGTTGTGCAAAGGCAATAATAATGAAAGTTAACAGTAATAATCGCGTGGCTAAAAGCAGCCATTTTTTTATTTTGGAACTCTTTCGGGTTTGAATGGAAAGTTCTTTTAGAAATCGAACATTCGTGAAATATTCCTTTTTGAAACGTCTCAATTGAAACAAATGAACCAGAATTGGTATAACCAAGAAGAAGAGAAAATAGAGGATTTCTGGATGTTTGAATTGCATTTTTCAAAGATAGTATTTTGATTTTATATTTCAGAATTCGATTTTTAGATTTTGCTGGAATTTAGATTATATTTGAGGGGTGGAAAACAATTTCAATAACAATTTCAATAACAATTTCAATAACAACTTCAAATTCAATAACAATAACTAATGAAAAAAATAAACAGTATTCTTCTTTCCGTTTTTGCTTTAGCTATAATCCAAGCACAGGAAAATAAATTCAATTTAATTGTTGGAACCTACACCAAACCTTGCGATAGCAAAGGAATTTATGTTTATGAATTCGATTCGAATACAGGGAATTTTAGTCTTAAAATCAATACTGAAAACATTTTTAATCCTAGTTATTTGTCAGTTTCCAAAGACAATAAATTCGTTTATTCGGTAAATGAAAACGATAATAAAAGTTCAGTTAGTGCTTTTGGATTCGAATCAAAAAGTGGAAAATTGAATTTTATTAATTATCAAAACCCAAACGGACTGAATCCGTGTTATATAATTAATGACGATAAAAACGTGGTGACAGCCAATTATTCTAGCGGTACTATTTCGGTTTTGGGTATAAAGAGCGATGGAAGTATTGGTGATGTGAAACAAGTGGTACAACACGTTGGAAAAAGCATCAATTCTGAACGTCAAGAAGCACCTCACGCTCATATGGTGTGTTTTTCGCCGGACAAAAAGTATGTTTTGGCCAATGATTTAGGAACCGACAAAGTGTATGTATACCAATACAATGCAAATTCGGCAGCGGAAGTTTTGAAACTGAAAAGCAGTAATGAAGTGAAACCTGGAAGTGGTCCTCGACATTTGATATTTAGCAAAGACGGAAAATTTGTTTATTTATTGCAAGAATTGGACGGAATTGTAACCTCGTTTAGTTATGCCGACGGAATTATGGAAAAAATTAGCGAAACAACGGTTGTCGCATCTGATTTTAAAGGAGATATTGGTGCAGCCGACATTCATATTTCGCCTGACGGAAAGTTTTTATACGCCACTAATCGAGGAACTGCCAATGATATCTCGGCTTTCAAGATTTTAAAAAATGGAAAATTGGAATTCGTACAAAGAACCAGCACTTTAGGAAAAGGACCACGAAATTTCAATATTGATCCAACGGGAAATTTCCTTTTGGTAGGACATCAATATACCAATACTATCGTGATTTTTAAAAGAGAAAAAAAATCAGGAATGCTTATAGATACTGGTAAAAAGATTGAATTGTGTTCGCCGGTTTGCTTGGTGTTTACTAAGATTTAGCATCAAGTAAGCAGTGGTCAGTTTTTTAGTGGTCAACTGACCACTAAAAAACTGGAAACTGACCACTATTTTTTATCCTTACGTTTCTTGGCTTGATTTTTCAGCATATTTCGATTGACAGAACCGTGTGTTTTTTTCTTGGTTACTCCAGGGCCACCAAGATTGACTTTTTTGTTCTTTTTGCTTTTCTCGTGAAAAGCGCCATCACCATCCAATTTTTGTTTTTTCATCAAAAACTTGATGGGTTGTCTGTCTTTTTCAGGTTCAATTAGTTTTAAGGAAATTTCAACGGTTTCTGGGAAAGGCTCAATGTCCAATTCCATATCCATCAATAATTCGATAGCAAATTTTGCTTCTTCTTCACGAGGTGCGATGAAACTTATAGCCGTTCCCTTTGCATCCGAACGACCGGTTCTACCAATACGGTGCATATACAATTCAGGAAGTTCGGGTATTTCAAAATTGATAACGTGGGTAATATTCGAAATATCCAAACCTCTCGCCATAATATCGGTAGTGATTAATCCACGAAGATTGCCTTCCTGAAATTCAGCCATCGAACTTAAACGGTAATTCTGGGATTTATTCGAATGGATTACGCCAAATTGACCCTCAAAATCTTCCTCGATACGTTCGTGAACCAAATCCGAAATTTTCTTGTTGTTCACGAAAACCAAAACACGACTCATATTCTCATTCGTCTGCAACAAGTGTTTTAGCAAATTGATTTTGGTGTTGAAGTTGGGAACGTTATACGTAACCTGCGTAATATTTTCCAACGGTGTTCCTGACGCAGAAAGCGTAACTTCTTCAGGATAATCGAAATAATCGTTCAAAACTTTATCGACTTCATCTGTCATCGTGGCGGAAAATAGAATGTTTTGACGTTTTTTGGGCATCATCGCCAAAATAGCGGTCAATTGGGTACGGAAACCTAAATTTAGCATTTCGTCAAATTCGTCGATGACCAATTTTTGCATTTCTTCAAAACGGATGACGTTGTCCAAAGTTAAATCCATAACACGGCCAGGAGTTCCAACTAGAATATCGCAACCGGTGTAAACAACTGTTTTTTGGGTATTAATATTCACGCCTCCAAAAATACCAACGGTACGAACCGACATATATTTGGTCAATTTTTCGACTTCCTCGACTACTTGAACTACCAATTCTCGGGTTGGAACAAGAATCACTATTTTAGGAGTATGACCCGGAGTAAATTTATATAGTTTTAAAAGAGGCAATAAATAAGCGAACGTCTTACCCGTTCCAGTTTGTGCAATTCCCATCATATCACGTCCCGACATTATCACGGAAAAAGTTTTTTCCTGAATGGGTGTAGGCGTGGTGAATCCCAAATCATCGATAGCTTTTTGTACTGATTTAGGAAGATTGAATTGTTCGAAAGTGGTCATAAAACGTAAATTTTGTGCAAAGGTATGTTAAAATGATAGATAAATGGTTGGTTTGTTAGATGATTAGAGAAATCTTTAATTCCAATAGTCTAATAATCAATGTTAAAACCCTTCAAAAACGCCCAATCCAAACAAAGCAAAATCATATTTCACAGGATCGTTTGGGTCGAGTTCTCGGAGATTTAAATCTAGTTCTGCCAAAGCTTTTCCGTCGTTTTGTTTTCTTGTAAGCAAGCCAAGTTTTCGAGCCACATTCCCGGAATGAACATCGAGAGGACAAGATAGGAGCGAAGGAGAAATACTTTTCCAAATGCCTAAATCAACGCCTTTGTTGTCTTGGCGACACATCCATCGTAGGTACATATTAATTCTTTTCGCCGCGGAACCGTTCATTGGGTCAGAAATGTGTTTTTGGGTTCGGTTTTGGTGTTCTATTTCGAAGAATATTTTCTTGAATTCAGAAATGCTTTTTTGCATTGAATTCGGTTCTTGATGTTTGGCGAAAACAGCTTCAAGACCTTTATGGTTTTTGTAAATATGCTGCAAACCTTTTATAAAACTAGCAAAATCCTGACCGTTGAAGGTTCTGTGAACAAAAGATTCCAATTGTTCCAAATCACCTTCAGTGTGTGACATCACAAAATCAAACGGAGAATTCCCCATCAAATCGATCATTTTTTGGGAATTTTTGATGATCATTTTTCGGTTGCCCCAAGCGATGGTCGCACTCAAAAATCCAGCAATTTCAATGTCTTCTTTTTGTGAAAACAAATGCGGAATTTGCACAGGATCACTGTCGATGAAATCTAGCGTGTTGTATTGAATTACCTTTTCGTCGAGGAATGATTTGAGTTCGAATGAATTCATAGTTAGAATGGGGATAATACGGATTTGCAGCAGCAAAAAACTGACTGAAACGGATTTTTCACTTTTCTGAAATTTGCCATCTGAATACTGCTAACATATCAACCCATCTACCATCACTAATTTTCTATCCGCCATATTCGCTAATTCTTCGTTGTGGGTAACAATGACAAAGGTTTGTCCAAATTCATCACGAAGTTTAAAAAATAATTGGTGCAAATTTTCTGCGGAATGGGTATCAAGATTACCCGAAGGTTCATCAGCAAAAATAATGGCAGGTTTGTTAATTAAGGCTCTCGCAACAGCTACACGTTGTTGTTCTCCACCTGAAAGCTCGTTGGGTTTGTGGTTGATTCTGTGAGAAAGTCCGAGATATTCGAGTAATTTTTCGGCTTCGGCTTCGGTTTCTTTTCTGGTTTTATTGGCAATATAAGCAGGAATGCAAACATTTTCCAAAGCCGTAAATTCAGGTAATAATTGATGAAATTGGAAGATAAAACCCAAGTTCAAATTCCTGAATTGAGATAAAGTTTTATCATTCATCGTCAAAATATCTTGGTCATTGATGCGCAATTCTATTCTGTTTTCGATGGTGGGTTTAGCTTCGCTCTGTTCGTCCCGATAATTATCGGGACTCGGGTGGTCTAATGTTCCAAGAATTTGCAAAAGCGTGGTTTTTCCCGCACCCGAAGCACCAACGATAGAAACGATTTCACCTTTTTTTATGTGTAAGTCGACACCTTTGAGTACGTGAAGTTGATCGAAGTATTTATGAATATTTTTTGCTTGTATCATGATTTGGAACAGTTTTTACAAAGAAACAAAGATTTTGGTTATTAATGAAGAAGTAGTTACTGATATTAATTATTTTCTAACTTCCCACTTTCCACTTCTAACTTCAATTCGTATCTTTGTTTTGGAAATTTTATACAATGAAAAAAAAAATCTTGAAGCAATTCAAAAAGAAGAAATTGGCAATAAAAACCAAAATCTTATTTTGGGCATTGTGTTCGATGCTATAGGAATGTTGTCATTCTCTATACCATTAGTTGGTGAATTTTCAGATGTGGTTTGGCTCCAATGGCTGGATTTTTAATGACTTGGATGTACAAGGGAACTGTTGGAAAACTAGGAGGAATTTTTACTTTTCTAGAAGAAATTATACCCTTCACTGATTTTATTCCTTCCTTTACATTGACGTGGATTTACAATTATTGGATTAAAAAAGAGAAATAATCTATTTTTTTTCTTCTTTTAAAAAGAATCCTACTCCCATACTTCGAAGTATTTTCTTTTCGAATGCCCAAAAAAAATTAAATTGCCCAAAAGTAAATCCTATCAACACTAAAAGTACTTGGTAAATTGGAAAAATTAATAGTAAACGAATGGGGGTAAACCAAAAACCCAATTCCTCTTTTGTAATTCCCAACCCAATACAAAAAGGTTTCGATAACCAAGCCGATGCCGTTCCGGTTATTGCAAAAACAATAAATATAATGGTGAGCTGATAATTTGAAGAAACACCCCAACGTTTTTTTAGTTTATTCATAATCATTCTAAATAATTACAAATATAGTGACTTTATCTTTGTGGTACATATCCATAGAGATTTTGTTTGTAGGTATTTTGAAAATAAATCATGTAATTATAAATCAAATAATTTACTTCATAGCCATAGTCAATACCAGACTCATAATTGATGATCATTTCATACAAATTAGGATTGTACCTTAGCGGTTGCAAAACCCGATTATTCCATTCTGTTACATAGAATATATTTTTATTTTCCATATAGGATTGTGAATGATACCCTCGAGGGAAAGATCTGCTGGCGAGCCAAGTGCTAAAACCAGGATCAATAATAATTACTTCATATTCTAAAGAGTCATTAGCGATTCTGATAGTATCACTGGTGATTTTTACTTCTTTATTTGCAATTTTGATTGTGTCTTTTTTGAATTTTAATTCATTTTCTACATCTGTTACTACAGACTTTTTGCTATTGCAACTAAGCAATAGAAAGAGCATCAAAGTTACTATGTAGAAATAATTTTTCATGCCTATAAAATGAACCATAAAATTACAAAAACAAAGGTTTGATTAGTTGTTTTTTAACAAAAAAATAGGCTGCCTTTCGGGACAGCCTTTTGTATAAAAAAAAACTAAATTCTTAGCTTAATAAACTTATAATTTGAGAAGCTAATTCAGTTCCAATTCTATCTTGAGCTTCTCCAGTTGCTGCCCCAATGTGTGGAGTCAAAGAAATTTTTGAATGCATCAAAATGTTCATTTCTGGTTTTGGTTCACTTTCAAAAACGTCTAATCCTGCAAATGATACTTTTCCGGAATCCAATGCTTTTATCAAAGCTACTTCGTCAATAACACCACCACGGGCACAGTTTACGATTCCAACACTTTCCTTCATAGTTGCCAATGCAGCTTCGTCAATAATATAACCATCTTGTGCAGGAACATGCAATGTGATAAAATCAGCTTCTTTGAATAAAGATTCTAATGATTGAGAAACGATTGTTGTAGTAATAGATTGTCCGTCGAAAAATTCCACTTTTACATCTACTTTTGGAATAAAACTATCGGCAGCGATTACTTTCATACCAAGACCTAAAGCCATTTTTGCTGTAGCTTGGCCAATACGACCAATTCCAACAATTCCTAGTGTTTTCCCTCTTAATTCTGTTCCGTTTGCATAGGCTTTTTTCAGACCTTCAAAGTTTGAATCTCCTTCAAGAGGCATATTTCTGTTGGAATCGTGCAAGAAACGAACGCCCGAAAATAAATGTGCAAAAACTAATTCTGCCACCGATTCTGATGAGGAAGCTGGTGTGTTTATTACGTGAATCCCTTTGCTTTTTGCATAATCCACATCGATATTGTCCATACCAACACCTCCACGTCCAATAATTTTCAGCCCTGGACAAGCATCAATAATATCTTTGCGAACTTTGGTTGCACTTCGAACCAAAACTACACTTACGTTGTTTTCGTTTACGAAATTAGCTACTTGTTCTTGTGCTACTTTTGTAGTTATAACTTCAAACCCACCTTTTTCTAAAGCTAGAATTCCACTTTTTGAAATTCCGTCATTGGCTAATACTTTCATTATAAGTTTTTTGTTTTATTTGGTTAATTGCTTAATCGTTTTGAATTATGTTGTTAACCTTTATTTATTGATATATTTATAATTTGATTTAACTTTATGATTTCGATTAAACAGTTAAACTCTGTTTTCTAAATCTTTCATTACATCTACCAAAACTTGCACACTTTCCAGCGGCATTGCATTGTACATCGATGCTCTGTAACCACCTACAGATCTGTGTCCCGGTAATCCTATAATTCCGGCTTCTTTCAACATGGCATTGAAAGTATCGGTGTGCAAAGGAGTGTCTAGTAAGAAAGTGGCGTTCATTGTAGAACGGTCTTCAACAACTGCAGTTCCTTTGAATAAAGGGTTTCTGTCAATTTCTGTGTAAAGTAAATTGGCTTTTGCGTTGTTTATTTTTTCGATTGCAGGAATTCCTCCAAGGTTTTTCAACCATTGCAAAGTTAATAATGAAGCATAAACAGGAAAAACAGGTGGCGTATTATACATACTTTCTGCTTTAATATGTTTTTCATAATCCAACATACTAGGGATATGTCGACCGTTTTTGCCAAGAATTTCTTCTTTGACAACTACCAAAGTCGTTCCAGCTGGTCCCATATTTTTTTGAGCTCCTGCATAAATAATTCCAAACTTAGAAAAATCAATACTTCTAGAGAATATATCGGAACTCATATCGCAAACCATTGGTATATCCAAATTTGGAAATTCCTTCATTTGTGTTCCAAAAATGGTATTGTTGCTGGTGCAGTGAAAATAATCTGCATCGGCAGGAATCGTATATCCTTTAGGAACGTGATTGTAGTTTTCGTTTTTCGAAGATCCAACAATAACAGTCTCTCCAAAAAATTTGGCTTCTTTTATTGCTGCACTTGCCCAAGTTCCTGAATCAAGATAAGCGGCTTTTCCGTTTTCTTTCATCAAGTTGTAGGGTGCCATCAAAAATTCCATACTCGCTCCTCCAGCAAGAAAAAGAGCTTGATACCCTTTGCCTTCTAATCCTAAAAGTTCGAGGGTTAAAGCACGAGCTTCCTCCATTACGGCAACGAAATCTTTGCTTCTGTGAGAAATTTCTAAAATGGATAAGTCCGAATTGTTGAAATTTAATATGGCTTGGGCTGATTTTTCAAAAACTTCTTGTGGTAAAATACAAGGTCCTGCACTGTAGTTGTGTTTTTTCATGGTGTAATTTATGTCGAAAAAATTAAGTTGCAAATTTCGGAAATCAGAGTTGAATAAGCGTTAAATAATTCGAAATAATTCGGTTATTTTTTTCTATAATGTTAACAAAAATGACATTGTATCCACATTATCTGCATAATCCCATAAATTTGGCTTTTGAGTTTGTCCAAAATTTATACTGTTTACAACAAGATTATTGCTTACAATACACTGAATTTGTTCGTTTTCAGATTGCAATCGAATTTGTAACTCTTCGAGAGAATCATAGTATTCATAAAAAATACTCGAAATAGGAGAAGTATAACTTTTGTCTTCTTTAATTGTCAAAAAACCATTATCCAATAGTTTGAAATTACTCATCAAAAAAACGGCTTTGTTGTAGTCGTAATTATTGGCGTATTTCTCGTAGTGAATGATATCTTTATATTTGAAAATAGCTTCAAAAAAGGCATTGAAAGAATACCCTTTTGGTACAAAAAGTTTTGAAACATTGCGACATCCCAGACCAAAATACCTAAAAATATCTTCTCCCAAAGCGATGAGTTGTTCTTTTGTTTCTTCTCCGTTTAAAACAGCAACTGAATTTCTGTTTTTTCGAATAATGCTAGGTTTGTCTTTAAAATAATATTCGAAATAACGAGCCGTATTGTTGCTTCCTGTGGCGATTACGGCATCAAAATTTTCTAATTTTCCATCTACAAAAGTTATTTTATTGGCAAATTCGGGTTCAATTGTAATGATATATTTGGCTAAAAAAGGTAATAAAAATTGATCATTCGATGAAGTTTTTATCAAAACATTATTTCCTGAAATCAAAACCGACAAAAAATCATGAAAACCAACTAATGGAATGTTTCCAGCCAAAATTAGCCCAACAGTTTTAGAAGTACCTTCGTTATAATTATAAGCAGAAAGCCATTTGTCCAGATTTTCGGCTGTCAATGTTGCCGCCCAAGATTGAATCGAAAAATAGACGTTTTCAGGAGTGAACCAGCCATTATGGGATTGAGATAATTGTATTAGATTTTCAAAATCTTCAAAAAACGCCCGAGACGAAGTAGAACCGAGCGAAGCTAAATCGTTGTGTAAAACGGCTGGATTTTTGCTGTTTTCTGCTTCGGAAAACTGACTTAAAAATTTCCCTAATTCAATAAATCCTCTTTTTTTATCGTTTTGTGACATCAGTAATTTGTATATGAAAAGTTTTGATTGTATTTTTGAGCAAAAATAAGCTTTAATTAGTTATGAGTCAAAAGTGAAAACGTTATGTGAATAACTTCTAACTTCTAACTTCTAACCTCTAACTTAAAAAAATATGGCGATTATTATAACAGACGAATGTATCAATTGTGGGGCTTGTGAACCAGAATGTCCAAATACTGCAATATACGAAGGAGCAGATGATTGGAGATACAAAGACGGAACTAGAATTAAAGGAAAAGTAGTTTTACCTTCTGGCGAAGAAGTGGATGCTGATGCTGCCCAAACTCCAATTTCGGATGATATTTATTATATCGTTCCAGGAAAATGTACGGAATGTAAAGGATTCCATAGTGAGCCACAATGTGCTGCGGTTTGCCCTGTAGATTGTTGTATTCCTGATGAAAATCACGTTGAAAGCGAGGAAACCTTGTTAGCAAGACAAGCATTTTTACATAACGAATAATGAAGGTTTTACAAAAAAATAAAATCCTGAATGTCAATTCAGGATTTTTTTATGGTTTGTAGTTTAATTCCAAATAAAAAGGGCTATCGAAATGACAGCCCTTTATTAATATTTTAAAAAGTTGATTTAGAAATTAAATCCCAATCTAGCATAGTAATAAGCTCCGCTGAAACCCATTTGAACGGCATCCCAATAGCCACCAGCTTCAACCCAGTCGTCTTGTTGATCAGGATAAATATTGAAAATGTTATTGCCACCAATATTTAATTTAAGCGATTTTGAAAGTTGAAATCCTAAGGTTAAATCGGTAACCAATTTGGCGCTATACGTATCTGTTGCAGCAACAATTTGGTCAGCAAAACTGCCGTAATCGGCTACATCTTCATACATTTGATAGTCTAATAATTTTATTTCACTGAAACGAGTGAATGACAAGCCAGCATTAAACCATTTACGGTCATACGTTAGATTCAAACCAAATTTGCTTTCAGGAGCAGAAGCCAATAAAAAAGCTTTGTCACGTTCTCCAAAGAAAGTCTGTTCGTCAAGACTTCCATTTTGAACTTCAGAAATCTCCATATGATTAATATTTCCTGTCAAGGTAGCACCGAAAGTGTTCTCGTCAAATTTCTTTTTCCATGCTAATACAACATCTAAACCTCTTGTTTTAGTATCTGCTCCATTAACAAAAAACTGAGCTGCATCGACATTAAGTCCCAAAGAGCTCGCATCGAAATAACCTGTCAAGACAATTCTGTCCTTTACATTGATAAGATAACCATCGATGGTAGCGGTAAAGTTTCCTTTGGTTACAGTAAACCCTAATGAGGCGTTCAGGGCTTTCTCTTCATTCAATGATTCTATACCAAAAGCTTTTGTCACAGGACTGTCATTCGCCGATAGTAAAACTTCGGTGGCTCCCGAACTACTAAAATTAGTAAAACTAGTGTTGTAATAAATTTGAGCTAAAGAAGGAGCTCTAAATCCAGTACTGATGGAACCTCTCAAATTAACAACGTCAGAAATTTTAAATCTTGAAGATATTTTTCCGTTTAAAGTGCTACCAAAATCACTATAATTTTCAAAGCGAACCGCTGTACTTACAAGGAATTTATTTGTAATATCAAATTCAGCATCAACATAGGCTGAAAAATTGGAGCGTGATTCATCAACAACGTTTTTTGGACTGTAACCCGGAAAACCTTGTGAACCTCCTGGTCTTGGTTCTCCAGAAATTGGGTCAATTGGAGCTGATTGAGTTAAAGGGTTTGTAATTGGCTTTCCAGTAGTGTCATAAGTTGCATAAGACCCAATTTCACCAGCAAAAATTTCGAAGTTTTCAGTTCTATATTCTGTTCCAAAGGCAAGATTCATTCCTTCAAGTATTGAATCATAGTTTTTAGAAAAATCTAAATTTAATGTGTTTTGACAAAGACTATGTCCACCAGCATCAAACTGAGTTGGAGAAGCGCTTTCCAATGAAGCATTTAATGTTCCTTTAATAGTGTAGTCAAATTTATTTTTACCATAAGTATTGCTTAATGCAACCTCTAAAAACTTAATTTTTAAAATTAAGGCTCAAATATTTTTTTAAACAATTATAAATCAGTATTTTGCGTTCATTATGAAAACATTTAAAAGATACAGAGATTATGGTTTTTTTGACCAA
>JACCDI012053110.1_pt1 | contig 18579 bp, 20 predicted proteins | sample 7442791 | NCBI WGS metagenome assembly JACCDI01 (sample SAMN15323434, study PRJNA562643) | freshwater metagenome | isolation source: river surface water | place: USA:Blue River Watershed | collected 2017-08-15
ACCTGGCTGGGATTCGAACCCAGGACCCCATCATTAAAAGTGATGTGCTCTACCAGCTGAGCTACCAAGTCATTATTTTCTTGAATGCGGGTGCAAATATAGTAACATAAATTCGTTTTTCAATAGGTTTTTATTATAAATTTGTCTTTTTTTAAAATTAATTTATTAACTCCTTAATATATAAGGGATTATTTATATGATGAAAGTAGTTTTGGCAGGATATATGGGCAGTGGAAAGTCATCGATAGGTGTCTTATTGGCTTCAAAATTAGGAATTGCTTTTTTTGATTTGGACGCTGTTATTGAGGAAGAGGAGCAACTTTCGGTCAACGAAATATTTGCCAAAAAAGGGGAGTTATATTTTAGAAAAAAGGAACATAACGTTTTGCAAAACCTATTGCAAAACAAGGAATCTTTTGTGCTCAGTTTGGGTGGAGGAACACCTTGTTATTATGACAATCATGAAGTAATTGCCCAGTCAAATTGCACGTCCTATTATTTAAAAGGCTCGGCAGAAACATTGCGTAGCAACTTAATGGCTGATCGAGAAAAACGTCCCATTTTAGCCACTATTGATCCACTAGAATTGCCTGATTTTATCAATAAACATTTGTTTGATCGGTCCTACTATTACCACCAAATGAAGCATGTGGTGCCAATCGATGGAAAGACGATTGAAGCATTGACAGACGAATTGTATCAGTCCTTACGATAAATAGGCATACGATTCTTTTTCATCAAAAACTACTTGAATGTGTTCCTGTAAAGATGTGGAAAGAGATAGTCCTTTAAAATCGGCTTTTACGGGGTATTTCTTGTGATTGCGATCGACCAAAACCGCCGTTTTAAATTTACTCAAGGTAACTTCTAAAAAATGTTTTACACCATAAATTAAGGTAGTCCCCGAATTTAATACATCGTCAATTAATACCAATCCTTTGTTTTCATATGATTCTTTTGGAATTGAAGTAACTACAGGCCCTTTTGGATCTTGTTTGTTAATTTTTACTTCACATAGCGTTACTTTAAGGTCGGAAATTTGACGAAGTTCCTCAGCTATTTTTTGGGCAAACACATAACCATTTGAAGCAATTCCGGCTAAAATCACTTCCTTTTCTGTACTAAAAGTTTCGTAGATTTGGTATGCGATTCTTTTGGTTTTGTGACGTATTTCGGTATCGGTTAAAATGATGTTTTTCATGGGTGGTGTTATTTTTTTTCAAAGATAAAAAAGAGTTCTCTATTTTGTCGCGGTTTTATAGAATTATATGCTCTTTCCATTGTTTTGATATGAAATTTCTCCAAAAATAAAGCTTCATATTCGGCAACGGATCCCCCAAATGGAGGTCCTTCTGCTGTAAGAGGAAAGTCAAATAGTAATCCGGCTATTTTTCCTTTAGGGGCTAATAATTTTTCCATTTTTCTAACATATTCTTTTCGCATTGTTGGAGAAATGGCACAAAAAAAGGTCTGTTCTAAAATCAAATCAAAAGTAGCTGTCAATTCAAAAAAATCGCCATGTATCAATTGTTGATCAATTCCAGGATTTCTTTCAGCAATTTTTTGCAAAGGAGAGGCCGCAATATCGATAACAAAAACATTGGTAAACCCTTTTTGCAGAAGGTAATCAAACTCATAGCCATTTCCCGCACCCGGAATTAGGATACGGCAATTTTTGTTGGTTATTTGGTCAATATAATCTTTTAAAGGAGTTGAAACACATCCTATATCCCAACCGATTTCGTTTTTTAAATAGCGTTCTTCCCAGTAATTCATAGTTACTCATCGTTATCAGTAAAATCAGCCTCATCCGAAATAAAGTCATCAATTTCGCGTCGCTCTTTTTTTGTAGGTCTTCCGGTACCATTGGCGCGGTAGTGTTCCTTGGATAATTTCATTAATTCCAAATGTTCAAATGCCTCAGCCGGAGTTTCGTCTTTGCGATACAAATCGACAAGTTTTGCACCAAGTCGGTTTAAAGGAATGTCTAACACCGTTATTTTATAATTGATTTGATCTTTTCGAAGTGTAATTTTATCCATAGGAAAAACTTCTCTTGAGGGTTTTGCCGCCTGGCCATTAACAGAGATGTGACCTTTTTTTGCCGCTTCAGTTGCAATACTTCGCGTTTTGTAGTAACGAACACACCATAAATATTTGTCAATTCTCATAGTAAATCAAAAATCCGTGTTAATATTTCTACAAAAATAAATGAAAATTGTATCTTGCGCCCTATAAAAAAATAGAATAATGAAAACCCTTGTTAAAATAGTATTGGTCGTACTTTTTACAGCCAGTATTTTTTCATGCCAAAATAATGATGACTCCACTACTTTGGATAAACCAAGACCTTACGCAGAGGTGTATTTGGAAGATACATTAAAGATTAGACAATTCATGGAAACACATTATGTTACTGTTGATTCCGATAATAATACCACGTTTACTCAAATTCCTGTAGGAGGTTCTCAAACACCAATTTCAGAAATGTCAAATTTAGCTCACATTGAAAGAGATATCCATGATATTACCTACAAGATATATTTTTTAAAATTGCGCGAAGGGTCTGGAGAGCAAACGACTCCAGTAGATTCTACTTTTGTATCTTACAAAGGAACAACATTTGCTAAGACTACAGTAAATAGTGTAGATACCTATACTCAAACGGTATTTGATGAATCCCAAACACCAGTTTGGTTTACTTTAGAAGATGTAATTCGTGGTTGGGGAGAGGTAATTCCTCAATTTAAAACAGGAACTTATTCAGTTAATCCTGATGGAACTGTTTCTTTTCAAAATTATGGTGCGGGTGTAATGTTTTTACCGTCAGGATTAGGGTATTATAATTCATCTACTACAAATATATCGGCTTATTCGCCCCTCATATTTAATTTTAAATTATACAATCAAAGATCTCGTGATCATGATCGCGACGGAATCTTATCAAGAATAGAATACGGACCTGATTTTAATGTCGATGCCCTAGATACAGATGCCGATAAAATTCCGAACTACAGAGATGTTGATGATGACGGCGATGGTGTGCTCACTATCGTTGAAACCAAAAAGCCATTGCCTTTATCGATTGGTCAAGGAACAAGTTTGAACTATCCCTATGATCCAATTCCAGACAATCCAGCTACACCGCAAAATGAGTCAGAGCCTAAAGGCATTCCTTCGGCTTCAGGTGATGGAGCTACTCCAACTCGATTGAGAAGGCATCTCGATAAAAACAGTAAACCTCCCTTTATAGTATATTAAAAAAGGCCCGAAAAATTTTCGGGCCTTTTTTGTTATAGTATGGATCAAAAAAAACTCCGATTTTCATCGGAGTGATTTATCTAACTAACCTAACCAAATAAGAAAACTTATTTATTACATTGCAAATGTCGGTTGTAATTTTGGTTTATGGTGTTAAGAATTTGTTATACTTATGTTATTGATTATTAAATTTTTACAATTTTAGTTTGTCTTGAAGCTCAAATACTTTTTTCAAAACAATTGTATTTCTTGCGGGTAGTTTGGTGCGTATTTCTTTTTCTTCTATTGCTATCATTTTAAACACACCTTCCATTGCTTTTTTTGTCGTATAATCGTTCAAATCTGGGGTTATTTTTTTTATAAATGGTATCCGATTGTATTGGGTAATGATTTCTTTCCAAACTTTATCAGCGCCAACTTTTGAAAACGAATTTTTGATTATCGGGTTGAATTTCGCATATAAGGAGGAAGATGTATTGGTTTGTAAATACGTTGTGGCGGCACTTTCATTTCCCAACAATATGTTTTTAGCATCTGTAAAGGTCATTTCTTTTACAGCATCAATAAAAATGGGTGTTGCTTCTTTAACGGCATCTTCCGCGGCGCGATTGAGCAATTCGAGCCCTTGATCGGCTAGTTTTCCCATGCCCATTTGCCGCAGTTGTTTGTCTACTTTTTTAAGTTCACCTGGAAGGGTAATTTTTACAGCTTCGTTTTTTAAAAAACCATCTTTTGCAGCCAGTATCGAAACTTGCTTATTAATACCATTATTTAGCGCCTCTTTAAGTCCGTTGCTGATTTCAATGTCACTTAGTGGATTGGTGATTTTGGGTAACTGTGCAACTGCAGTTGGAACTCCAAAACAGCCTAGGGTGAGTAAGAATGCAAATTGAGTGACTGTTTTTTTCATTGGTTACTATTTTGTGGGATTGGTATGCAAATATAATGCCTTTTTTGAAGTGGAATTATTTTGCAATTTTTAAAAGAAAAAATTATTAAATTCGTAAATTGCACCCTTTAAAACGAATAAAAATTACAGATGGAACTACAAACTCCTTATATTCCTAAAAATAAAGTAAGAATTGTTACAGCGGCATCCTTGTTTGATGGTCATGATGCGGCTATTAACATTATGCGAAGAATTATTCAAGCAACGGGTGTTGAAGTGATTCACCTTGGGCATGATAGAAGTGTAGAAGAAGTAGTCAATACAGCCATTCAAGAAGATGCAAATGCCATTGCAATGACTTCTTACCAAGGAGGGCACAATGAGTATTTCAAATACATGTATGATTTATTGAAAGAAAAAGGAGCCGGACATATTAAAATATTTGGAGGCGGAGGTGGTGTAATTTTGCCCTCAGAGATCTCAGAGCTTCATGAATATGGTATCGAAAGAATTTATTCTCCTGACGATGGGCGTGCAATGGGACTGCAAGGCATGATTAATGATTTGGTGAAAAGAGCTGAAACAAGCACCCCAACTCCCGAAGGGGGAGCTACCCAAATAGCAGATAAGCTTTCCAAAAAAGAGGTTAATACAATTGCGCGTTTAATTTCTTTAGCTGAAAATAATCCAGAAGAATTCTACAAAGTGTTTCCGCAATCTTCATCGGCTACCCCTTCGGGAGCTGGGGGATTAACACCAGTTTTAGGAATTACGGGTACCGGTGGTGCTGGAAAATCATCTTTAGTGGATGAATTGGTTCGTCGTTTTTTGATCGATTTTCCTGAAAAAACCATTGGTTTGATTTCGGTAGATCCTTCTAAGCGTAAAACCGGTGGTGCTTTGTTAGGCGATCGAATTCGAATGAACTCAATCAACAATTCACGAGTATACATGCGTTCTTTGGCAACACGTCAATCCAATTTGGCTTTGTCAAAATATGTGTCTGAAGCCATTGAAGTATTGAAGGCGGCTAAATACGATATAATTATTTTAGAAACATCCGGAATTGGACAATCGGACACCGAAATTTTAGAACATTCTGATGTTTCGCTTTATGTAATGACGCCCGAATTTGGAGCGGCTACGCAATTGGAGAAAATTGACATGTTGGATTTTGCCGATTTAGTTGCCTTGAATAAATTTGACAAGCGTGGTGCTCTAGATGCCATTCGTGATGTAAAAAAACAATACCAACGCAATCATAATTTATGGGATGTTGATACCGATTCGATGCCAATTTTTGGAACAATCGCATCACAATTCAACGACCCAGGAATGAACACGTTGTACAAATCCATAATGGATAAAATTGTAGCTAAAACAGGCGCTGAGCTACAATCGACTTTTCAAATTACACGTGAAATGAGTGAGAAGATTTTTGTAATTCCACCGCACAGAACACGTTATTTGTCTGAAATTGCTGAGAACAATAGAAAATACGATGAAACAGCACTCTCTCAAGTTGAAGTAGCCCAAAAACTATACGGAATTTTCAAAACAATTGAATCAGTTTGCGGAAATGTTCCACAATTAGACAAAGCAGGAATTATTGAAAGTTCTTTAAAAACAACAGCGGATAACAAAGATTTTGTTTCGTTATTGACTAAAGAATTTGACCGTGTAAAAATGAACCTTGATCCGTATAATTGGGAAATCATTTTGACTTGGGATGAAAAAGTAAACAAATACAAAAATCCAGTCTATAGTTTTAAAGTACGTGACAAAGAAATTAATATTGCCACGCATACCGAATCACTATCACATTCACAAATTCCTAAAGTTGCCTTACCAAAATACCAAGCTTGGGGCGATATTTTAAAATGGAATTTACAAGAAAATGTGCCGGGAGAATTTCCTTATGCATCGGGTCTGTATCCCTTCAAACGGGAAGGAGAAGATCCAAGTCGTATGTTTGCTGGTGAAGGTGGACCAGAAAGAACCAACAAACGTTTTCACTATGTATCAGCTGGATTGCCTGCAAAACGGTTGTCAACGGCTTTTGATTCGGTCACTTTGTACGGAAATGATCCACACATTCGTCCTGATATATATGGAAAAATTGGAAATGCGGGGGTATCGATTTGTTGCTTAGATGATGCTAAAAAATTGTATTCAGGCTTTGATTTGAGTCACCCAATGACTTCGGTTTCTATGACAATTAATGGACCTGCACCTATGTTATTAGGGTTCTTTATGAATGCAGCGATTGATCAAAATTGTGAAAAATACATCGTTGAGAATGGTTTGCAAAGTGAAGTAGAGGCTAAAATTAACGAAATTTACAAGAAAAAAGGCGTAAAGCGTCCGTCGTATCAAGGTGATTTGCCAGAAGGAAATAATGGTTTAGGTTTAATGCTTTTGGGCGTTACGGGTGATCAAGTATTGCCTTTGGAAGTGTATCAAGACATAAAAATCAAAACTTTAGCACAAGTTCGTGGAACGGTGCAAGCCGATATTTTAAAAGAAGATCAAGCGCAAAATACCTGTATTTTCTCTACCGAATTTGCCTTGCGATTGATGGGTGACGTACAAGAATATTTTATCAAACAAAACGTGCGAAATTTTTATTCGGTATCCATTTCAGGTTATCACATAGCTGAAGCTGGGGCGAACCCAATTACCCAATTAGCATTCACGTTAGCCAATGGTTTTACTTACGTGGAATACTATTTGAGTCGCGGAATGAATATCAATGATTTCGGTCCGAATTTGTCGTTCTTTTTTTCCAATGGAGTAGATCCAGAATATGCAGTTATTGGTCGTGTGGCTCGAAAAATTTGGGCGAAAGCCTTGAAAAATAAATACGGTGCCAACGAAAGAGCGCAAATGTTGAAGTACCACATTCAAACTTCCGGACGTTCATTGCATGCGCAAGAAATAGATTTTAACGATATTCGTACGACGTTACAAGCCTTATATGCGATTTATGACAACTGTAATTCGTTACACACCAATGCGTATGACGAAGCGATTACTACGCCTACAGAAGAATCAGTGCGTAGAGCCATGGCGATTCAGTTGATCATTAATAAAGAATTGGGATTGGCTAAAAACGAAAACCCAATTCAAGGTTCATTTATTATAGAAGAATTAACCGATTTGGTAGAAGAAGCGGTGTTGCAAGAATTTGATCGAATTACCGAACGTGGCGGTGTATTGGGTGCTATGGAAACGATGTACCAACGCTCTAAAATTCAAGAAGAAAGTTTGTATTATGAGACCTTGAAACATACAGGTGAATTTCCAATTGTAGGAGTAAATACGTTCTTGAGTTCTAAAGGTTCGCCAACAGTTATTCCAGCCGAAGTTATTCGTGCAACAGAAGAAGAAAAACAATATCAAATAGATATGTTGCATAATTTGCAAGCAACCAGTGCTGTAAAAGTATCGGAACAATTGAACGCAATTCAAGATGCAGCCATTAATAATCAAAATATTTTTGAACGATTGATGGAAGCTACAAAAGTATGTTCGTTAGGCCAAATTACAAGCGCTTTGTTTCAAGTTGGCGGTCAGTACCGACGCAATATGTAAGACATTTTTTCAATCTTGGATCCGATTATTAAAACCTTTCCAACTACAAAATTCATAGGTAAAAAATTATCTTTTACCTATGCTGATTACCGTGCGTTTGAATTGTGGAGTAGTTTTATGCCCAGGCGAAAAGAAATTCAACAAGCTATAGGGACTAATTTATATAACATACAAATTAATCCAGAAAATTTTGATTTTCATCCGCACACTCCTTTTGTGAAATGGGCTGCCGTGGCAGTTTCTAGTTTTGATACAGTTCCAGATGCAATGGATTTCATAGAAATTGAAGGCGGATTGTATGCTGTTTTTCAATACGTTGGCGATCAAGGTGGTGTTGCAGCTTTCTTTAATGCAATATATACTGTATGGTTGCCTAATTCGGGCTATGTATTAGCAAATCGACCACAATTTGAGATTTTAGGCGAAAAATATAAAAACAACGACCCAAATTCTGAAGAAGAAATTTGGATTCCGGTTACATTGAAGGCTTAATAAACTCCATCTACATAAAACCATTTTCCGTTTTCCAATTTAAAAGTCGAATGTTCATAATGCACTTGTGCTTTTAAATTTTCGTCTAAAAAGTAGGCGTTAAAAGTTACCGTAGTTTCGGTTACTGCTAAAATTTCTAATCGCAACCATTGATTGGATCGGCTCCAAGTGGCAAGTTCGGTTTTGTTGTGAAATTTTCGTTTTGAAAAATGAGTCGTGTTGATTAAATAATCGACAGCGCCAGTTGCAAAGGCAGAATAGCGAGAGCGCATTAAGATTTCTGCTGTTGGTGCATTTCGTTTTCCATTTAGGTACAAACTACAACAGCTTTCAAATAAAAGATCCGATCCGCAATGGCAAAGTTTCATTTGACGGTATTGGCTTCGTTAAACTTTCGTTGAATTTCTTTCAGTTTTTCAGCTCGTGCATTTTTTTTAGCTTTTGCTTTGGCTTGCTCTTTGTGCAATTTATCGTTGTGTGTTTTGATGTTTTTTGGATTGTTTCTTCCCATAATGCGTATTATTTGCAGTTTTCAAAGATACAAATTAATGATGGATTAATTTTTTGGCACGAGAATTGGTTATTTTTACTCAAATATTAATTTAAAATTATTAGCTATGAAAAAAATTACTTTATTATTCGTTTTTATTGGTATGGTGGCATTACAGAGTTGTACCGTTAATGAAGTCAATGATCAAAATGATAACGATACAATTAGTGAAGTGTTTGAATATCAAAACGTAGATTTAATGGCTACTAATGGTTATCGTCAAGTGCTTACTTTTCCACATGCAATTTATGCTTCTGATATGGTATTGGTTTACCGACTGGCTTCAACTGGACCCGCAGGTGATGTTTGGAAATTACTACCAGAGACGTATTATTTTAATGACGGCACATTGGATTTTGGGTATCGAAACGATTTTACACGTTATGATGCGGAAGTTGCTCTTTATGGTTATGATTTATTAGGCTTAAGCACGATTAATAAATTAAATCAAGTTTTTCGAGTAGTAGTTATTCCGGGATATTTTGGAAATAGAAGAACCTTAGCTGTTGATTTTTCAGATTATAAGGCCGTCGAGCATCATTTTCAACTCAACAAGCAGATAACGACGATTAGTCTGTAAGGACTATAAATTGTAGACCATCCGTTTGGATGGTCTTTTTTTTTGTTATTAAAAATATTTCTATGATACCCCTAAAAAAATAGGGTATATATATAATTAAATTAAAAAATTAGTATATTTGCATAACTTTTCAAGGGTATAACTTTTAAATTACACAACTTTATGTCAACATTTCGTTTTCAAGCTTTAAGAAAAGCAACGGACAGAAAACCAGTTCATGTAGAAGAATTGGATCGAAAATCAGTTATTTTTGGTAGTAATGTCTTTGGTGACAAAGCCATGCGTCAATTTTTAACACCAGAAGCATACAAAGCTGTAAAAGCTGCAGCAGATGGCGTTAAAATCGATCGTAAAATTGCTGAGTATATTGCTTTAGGCATGAAAGAATGGGCGTTAACAAAAGGAGTGACGCATTACACACACTGGTTTCAACCGTTAACGGGAACCACTGCTGAAAAACACGATGCTTTCTTTGAAACCTTTCCTGATGGAAGTGATCCAGTAGAGAAATTTGGTGGAAGCCAATTGGTGCAACAAGAACCTGATGCATCATCTTTTCCAAACGGAGGGATTAGAAATACTTTTGAAGCAAGAGGATATACAGCTTGGGATCCAACATCACCCGCTTTTATCTTTGGAACAACATTGTGTATTCCTACTGTTTTCGTATCGTATACAGGAGAAGCTTTAGATAATAAGACGCCATTATTAAGAGCGTTAAATGCAATTGATGCTGCCGCTATCGATGTAGCTAAATATTTTGATAAAAACGTAAAACGTGTAACCCCAACATTGGGTTGGGAGCAAGAATATTTCTTAGTGGATACGGCATTAGCCAATTCACGTCCCGATTTATTGGCTACAGGTCGCACCTTATTAGGGCACACTGCTGCTAAAGGACAACAATTAGACGACCATTATTTTGGTTCGATTCCAACACGCGTGTTGACTTATATGCGCGATTTAGAAAATGAGTGTATGTTATTAGGGATACCTGTAAAAACACGTCATAATGAAGTAGCGCCAAATCAGTTTGAGTTAGCACCTATTTTTGAAGAAATCAACTTAGCGGTAGATCACAATTCTTTATTGATGGATGTGATGCAAAAAGTAGGCGAGCGTCATGATTTTAAAGTATTATTTCATGAAAAACCATTCAAAGGTGTAAACGGGTCAGGAAAACACAACAACTGGTCATTAGCTACTGATACGGGGATTAATTTATTAAGTCCGGGTAAAACGCCTATGAGTAACTTGCAATTCTTAACCTTTTTCATCAATACGATTAAAGCGGTTCATGATAATGAAGAATTATTGAGAGCTTCAATTGCTTCTGCAAGTAACGACCACCGTTTGGGAGCGAATGAAGCGCCTCCAGCAATTATTTCGGTTTTCATTGGACAACAATTGACGAAGGTGTTGGCGGAATTAGAAGGTGTTTCAAAAGGAAAATTATCACCAGAAGAAAAAACAGATTTAAAATTAAACGTAGTTGGAAAATTGCCAGACGTTTTATTGGATAACACTGATAGAAATAGAACTTCGCCATTTGCCTTCACTGGAAATAAATTTGAGTTCAGAGCGGTAGGTTCATCAGCAAACTGTGCTGTTTCGATGACCACTTTAAATACGATTGTTGCCAAACAATTAAAAGATTTCAAAAAAGAAGTCGATGCGTTAATTGAGAAAAAAGATTTAAAGAAAGACGAAGCGATATTCAATGTATTGCGTGAATACATCAAACAAACCAAAGCGATTCTATTTGAAGGTGACGGATACAGCGAAGCTTGGGAAAAAGAAGCAAAAAAACGCGGATTAAGCAATCATAAAACAACCCCTGAAGCGTTAAAAGCAAAAGTGTCTAAAAAAGCCATCGAATTGTTTAGCGAAATGGGTGTTATGAATCATGTTGAGGTTGAAGCACGTTACGAAATTGAATTGGAAGAATATGTTAAAAAAATTCAAATTGAAGGTCGAATTTTAGGTGATATTGCGCGCAATCATGTGGTTCCAACTGCGATTCGATACCAAAATATATTGATTGAAAACGTGAAAGGCTTGAAAGAGATTTTTGGGGCTTCATTTGAAAAAATTGCCAAAGAACAAATTTCATTAATCAAAGAAATTTCAGAGCATATCGAAGGGATCAACACCAAAGTAGAAGCCATGACTGAAGAACGTAAAAGTGCTAATGCTTTAACTAATACGGAAAAAATGGCTGCAGCTTATTGCGATAAAGTAAAACCTTACTTCGAAGAAATTCGTTACCATGCTGACAAATTAGAATTGTTAGTTGACGATGAATTGTGGACCTTGACAAAATACAGAGAATTGTTATTCACGAAGTAATTAGAAATAAAAAATCCCAATCGTTTGATTGGGATTTTTTATTTGCTTCAATTTATACTGACAAAAAACTTTTGAATACTTAAATTTTATTTCTTTCAACTAAAATTGTAACTTTGCGCACTATAAATAAGGGAATACTATGTTAGATAGATTACAATATGTAAAGCAACGTTTTGACGAAATTTCAGATTTGATTATTCAACCGGATGTTATTGCGGATCAAAAGCGATATGTGCAATTGAATAAGGAATACAAGGATTTAAAAGCCTTGGTTGACAAACGTGAAGAATACATCAATATAGTTGGAAACATTTCAGAAGCCAACGAAATTATTGCGGATGGTTCGGATGCCGAAATGGTAGAAATGGCCAAAATGCAATTGGATGAAGCTAAAGATCGTTTGCCTGTATTAGAAGAAGAAATAAAATTCATGTTGATCCCAAAAGATCCCGAAGATGCTAAAAATGTGATGGTGGAAATTCGTGCCGGAACAGGTGGTGATGAAGCTTCCATTTTTGCTGGGGATTTATACCGTATGTATACCAAATATTGCGACTCAAAAGGGTGGAGAACTTCGGTAGTAGATTTGAACGAAGGAACCTCTGGTGGGTTTAAAGAAGTTATTTTTGAAGTAACCGGTGAAGATGTTTACGGTACCTTAAAATATGAAGCAGGTGTTCACCGTGTGCAGCGTGTGCCTCAAACCGAAACCCAAGGTCGTGTACATACATCGGCAGCTACCGTAATGGTATTGCCAGAAGCTGAAGAATTTGACGTACAAATTGATATGAACGATGTTCGTGTCGATTTTTTCTGTTCGTCAGGTCCTGGTGGGCAATCGGTAAATACTACAAAATCGGCAGTGCGTTTGACGCACATTCCAACGGGATTGGTAGCCCAATGTCAGGATCAAAAGTCACAGCATAAAAACAAAGACAAAGCGTTAGAAGTATTGCGTTCGCGTTTATACGAACAAGAATTGGCCAAAAAAGAAGCTGAAGATGCTACTAAAAGAACGTCTCAGGTGAGTAGTGGTGACCGTTCGGCAAAAATTAGAACCTACAATTATGCACAAGGAAGAATTACCGACCATAGAATTGGTTTGAGTATTTTTGACTTGGACGGTTTCATGAACGGAAACTTGCACAAAATGATTGATGAATTACAATTGGTGGCCAATACCGAAAAGCTAAAAGAAAGCGAAGTTTTTTAAAGATTAAATTCAAATTAATAATATTAATTAATGCTATTCAATAATTTGTTTAGCATTTTTTTTAAACTTTACCAACTTTGTTCATAAATTTGCAGTAATAGTAAACATACATGACAACATCTCAACTCATTGCCCAGATTGCAGCCAAAAAATCATTTCTTTGTATTGGTCTCGATGTCGATTTGACAAAAATTCCACAGCATTTAATGGCATTGGAAGATCCCATCTTTGAATTCAACAAAGCCATTATTGATGCCACGCATGACCTTTGTGTTTCCTATAAACCCAATACTGCTTTTTATGAAGCTTATGGAATAAAAGGATGGCAGTCGCTGCAAAAGACCATAGCTTATATTAATGACAAACATCCCGAAATTTTCACGATTGCCGATGCCAAACGTGGCGATATAGGAAATACGTCATCCATGTATGCCAAAGCTTTTTTTGAAGACATGCAATTCGATTCGGTGACTGTGGCTCCGTACATGGGGAAAGATTCAGTTGAGCCGTTTTTGGCTTTTGAAAACAAACATACCATTATGCTGGCTTTGACGTCTAACGAAGGTGCTTTTGATTTTCAAACGCAAAACGTAGCGGGAAAAGCGTTGTATAAAGTGGTTTTGGAAACTTCGAAATCGTGGAAAAACGCCGCTAATTTAATGTACGTTGTAGGTGCTACTAAAGCCGAGTATTTCACTGAAATTAGAAAAATTGTACCGAATAGTTTTCTATTGGTTCCCGGAGTTGGAGCGCAAGGCGGTAGCTTAGCAGAAGTTTGCAAATTTGGAATGAATGAAAATGTTGGTTTGCTTATCAATTCTTCACGGGGCATCCTATATGCTTCCAACGGAACTGATTTTGCAGAAAAGGCAAGGGAAGAAGCGTTGAAATTACAACAAGAAATGGAGGAAATTTTAATGCAATAATTATGACTAAAAAAGATTTCTTTAGGTTATTAATTAAAATATTTGCACTTTATTTTGTGATATTAGTAACATTTACAATTTTTCCTCAAATAGTTTTACTTAATCAAATGCTGGATAATATTTTGTTAAGTTTTGCTGTGATTGGATCAATTTTGTTAGTTATTTTATTTTCTTTCTTAATAATTAAATTTACAGATAGAATCATAATTTTTCTGAAATTAGATAGTGGTTTTGATGATGAAAATATTGTTGTTGGAAATTTAAAAAACATCGATATTATTAAGTTTGCAATTATTCTTATTGGAGGATTTATGATAGTTGATAATTTTCCAAAATTATTAATGGATATTTTGAATGAATTTAAATTTAAGGCAACATCAAACAATCTTCAAGGACATGAAGTGGATTATTTTTGGTTTGGAGTTAGGTTTTTGAATATGCTTTTTGGATATCTTTTGATATCTAATTGTAAGTCTGTTGCTAACTTTTTAGATAAAAAATAATTCGTGACCAATACTTTTACAGATCAAATTGGAACTCAGCATGGTTTTGAAACCACGCCCAAACGGATCGTATCTTTAGTACCTTCTCAAACCGAACTCTTGTATGATTTAGGTTTGGAAGATCAGATTGTAGGGATTACCAAATTTTGCGTGCATCCTGTCCACTTTAAATCCACCAAAACTATAGTAGGAGGTACAAAGCAAGTGAAGGTAGAAACCATTGCTGCGCTGCAACCCGATATTATCATTTGCAACAAAGAAGAAAACACACTAGAAATGGTGACGCAATTGCGTGCGATTTGTCCGGTTTGGGTAACGCACATACAAACTATAGAAGATAATTTGCAAACCATACACGATTTGGGCCAACTCTTCAATAAACGCACGGAAGCTCAAAAATGGATCGATAAAATTAATTTTGCACTGTATGATTTTAGTAAATGTATTCAGGATAAACCCGTTAAAAAAGTAGCCTATTTTATTTGGGCCAATCCCCATATGGTAGCTGGAAATTCGACTTATATCAACAGCTTGTTGCAATTGAATCGTTTGGATAATATCTATGCTAACAAACCGGGTCGTTATCCAGAGGTCGAATTGAAAAAAATACGTTTAGAAGGCGATCCCGATTATGTTTTTTTGTCCTCCGAACCCTTTCCTTTTAAAGATGAGCATGCTTTTGAGATTGGCCGCTATACCCATCACGCAAAAACGGTTTTTGTCGATGGCGAATTCTTTTCTTGGCACGGCACCCGATTGTTCAAAGCCTTGGAATACTTCAAACTACTGCATCTTAATATATAGGTGCTTTTTTTTTTCGTTTTAATACGGTACATTTGAATAAAATTAAACCAATTGATTTCTTACACACTTTATAAAAACGAAACAAGTACAGAATGGGTAACTTTTGTTCATGGAGCAGGAGGTAGCTCTTCTATTTGGTTTAAACAAATTCGCGATTTTCAAAAACATTTTAATGTGTTGTTGCTCGATTTGCGTGGACATGGCAATTCCAATGCCCCCATAAAAACGGCATTCAAACAAAAATATACCTTTCAGTCGATTGCCAATGATGTCCTTGAAGTAATCGATCATCTTAAAATAGAATGTTCGCATTTTGTAGGTATTTCTTTGGGTTCAATTGTCATTCGACAGTTGGCCGAAATGTATCCAACACGTGTAAAGAGCATGATTTTAGGGGGCGCTATATTAAAAATGAATTTCCGTTCGCAAATCTTAATGCGATTAGGTAATATGTTTAAATATGTATTGCCTTATCTTGTGTTGTATAAGTTTTTTGCTTTTGTGATAATGCCCAAAAAGAACCACAAAAATTCAAGGTTGTTGTTTATTAACGAAGCCAAAAAATTGTACCAAAAAGAATTTATCAAGTGGTTTAAACTTACTGCAGAAATAAACCCAATTTTGCGATGGTTTCGGCAAGTTGAATTGGACATTCCCACGCTGTATGTTATGGGAGAAGAAGATTATATGTTTTTGCCCTCGGTGCGAAAAGTGGTAGCAAGTCATGCCAGAACAGCCGAATTATTTGTCATTCAAAACTGTGGTCACGTTGTAAATGTGGAACAACCTGCTATTTTTAATGAAACGGTAATTGGGTATTTAAAACGAAGTGCAAACGTTTAGACTTTATTCAAAGTAAAGCGTAAACACATCTGCTGCCGTTCCATTACTTCCTTCCCCTTGATCGATGACTAAAGAACCATCTGCATTCAAGATGTAACGACCATAATCGCCATTGTCATAAATTTGATGACCTTCAATTTGCAGGTAAGTTCTACCATTCGATTGCGAGGTGGTAAAATGATAGGTGCCCGATTGTAAAGGCAAATAAGCGCTTTGCGGACCGTTATTGATAATTAAACTGGTAACAACCAATTCGTTTTGATCGGCATCAAAGGCCCAAGTCACCGCCCCGTTTTCATAATTTACATCTGCGCCGGCAAATCCACCACTTACATTGCGCAATGCATAGACTTCGTTCAGAGAAGACCGAGTAGTTGTTTCTTCACTGCAACTCATCAACAACAAGAAACAGCCAATTGAAATTAAAAAGGATTTGATTCGCATCGTTACTTCAGCTATGGGTTATGCTTTCAAAATTAGTAAATATTTTATTTATAGATAAAAAAAATCCGAATAAATTTCGGATTTTTTGTCGACTGTATTAGGATTTGAAATAAGAAAAATCATGATTGTTTTCCAATTGCAATAAAGTTTCATAAATCAATTTTATCACATGTTCTACGTCTTGTTTGTGCACCATTTCTACCGTAGTGTGCATGTATCGTAAAGGCAATGAAATCAATGCCGAGGCTACGCCACCATTGCTGTATGCAAATGCATCGGTATCGGTTCCAGTAACACGCGAAGTAGCATGGCGTTGAAACGGAATTTGATGTGCTTCGGCAGTAGCAACAATCAATTCTCTTAAAACGTTTTGAGTAGCAGGGGCATAGGCTATAACAGGCCCTTTTCCCATTTTTAAATCACCTTCGATTTTTTTATCGATCATGGGGGTAGTTGTATCGTGACAAACATCGGTAACAATTGCTACGTTTGGTTTGATGCGCTGCGTAATCATTTCGGCGCCACGTAAACCAATTTCTTCTTGCACCGAATTCACGATATACAAGCCAAACGGCAATTTCTTTTTGTTTTCTTTCAATAATCGCGCTACTTCGGCAATCATAAAACCACCCATTCGGTTGTCAATGGCTCTGCAAACAAATTTATCGTTGTTTAATATTTCAAATTGATCCGGATAGGTGATGACACAGCCTACATGAACGCCTAAAGCTTCTACTTCAGCCTTAGTGCTGCAGCCACAATCAATAAATATGGTTTCAATTTTTGCCATTTCCTCTTTACCGCTTCTGCCACGCGTATGAATTGCAGGCCATCCAAATACACCACGTACAATTCCTTTTTTGGTATGAATATTCACACGCTTTGAAGGAGCAATTTGGTGGTCAGAACCGCCGTTTCGAATAACATAAATCAAACCGTCGTCTGTAATGTAGTTCACATACCACGAAATTTCATCGGCATGTCCCTCAATAACTACTTTAAAAGAGGCTTCTGGGTTAATAACGCCCACGGCACTTCCATAGGTATCCGTGATAAATGTATCTACATAGGGTTTTAGGTATTCCATCCAAATTTTTTGCCCTTCCGCTTCATATCCTGTTGGAGAGGCATTGTTTAAATAACGTTCTAAAAAAGTCATGGACGACTTATTTACTATCGATTTTGTGCTCATTTTGCAATATTTTTTTGCTAAAATAGGAATAAGTCTTTAGAGTTACATATAATTTCAATAATTTTGGTTTACTTTTTGATATTTACTAAAAGTATCAAAATTCTAATCAAGATGAATAAATTATTTTTTACACTTTTTCTTTTCTCTTGTTCCGTTTTTTCACAAAAGGAACAAGATACTTTAAAGATGACTTCACAAGATTCGGCTATTGTTTTTTCGACCGAATTAAACGAGATTACAATCAATAAAGACAAAACGTATACCCTTGGTGAAGATAAAAAAGCTTTACTCATTCTAAAACGCAGGGTTTTTCGTGTGTATCCCTATGCAAAATTGACCGCCGATAAGTTAACGCAGCTCAGCGAAACCATGGAGAAACTGAAAACTGCCAAAGAGAAGAAAAAGTATTTTAAAATAGTTGAGAAATATTTGGAAGAAGAATTTTCGCCCCGACTCAAAAAACTATCCCGAAAAGACGGTCAAATTTTAGTAAAATTAATTCACAGACAAACGGGTGAATCCACTTTTGATTTAATTAAATACCATAAAAGTGGTTGGAAAGCATTCTGGGCCAATTCCACGGCAAGAATGTTTAGTATTAATTTGCACACTATTTACCAACCCTTTACAGCTATTGAAGACTATAATATAGAAGCTATTTTGTTTACGGCTTTTCGCCAAGGGCAATTATCCAGACAAGAGGCTGCTAAGCCTATTAATATAGACCAACTCCATAAGCATTGGAAGGCAAAACTGTATTAGAAGCCCTCGTTTTCTTTCTATAAGACCAATCCTCCCGCTGTTCCCTATATCTTTTATAAACCTTTTCAGGATTTATAAAAGGATGTCGTTTCCATCGGGGCTAGACAAGACGTTTTTTTCATAAACCTAAAACCTGACCCGAGGCGAAGCCGAACGGAGCGAAGCTAAACCTAAAAC
>JACCDI011374359.1_pt1 | contig 18566 bp, 20 predicted proteins | sample 7442791 | NCBI WGS metagenome assembly JACCDI01 (sample SAMN15323434, study PRJNA562643) | freshwater metagenome | isolation source: river surface water | place: USA:Blue River Watershed | collected 2017-08-15
AACAATTTAAACAATTTAAACAATTTAAACAATTTAAACAATTTAAACAATTTAAACAATTTAAACCAGTTTAAACAATCTCAAACAACCTCCTTAATTCCAATTCTCCTCAAATCCGTAATCTTCAAAGCTGTCATCAGAGCCAAAAGCATCCAAATCGTCTTCGTCTAAATCGTCTTCAAATTCGTTGTATGCATCGTGGTCGTCATCGGCTTCAAATTGTTTTTCCAATGCTTCCGCAGGCATTTCACCGTGCGAAAACATCAAATTCGGATAAGTCGCACCCGATTCTTCCTCTTCAATAGCGGCCAATTCCACCAAGAACGTCCACATATTAATGAAGTCGTACACATAAATGATTTTGGTGTTTTCTTCGTCTAAAATATCCGACAATTGATAATCGCTCATGATACGATTTTCACCCGGAACATCACCAGCATCAAACATCGGAATTTCATCTTCTTGATTCCACGTATCATCGCAAGTATAAAACGAAGCCACTTCCATTCCATCAAAACCAAATGCATTGACAATTGCGTTGTGTAAATCTTCTAAAGTGTCAGTTTCAAGAATTGCGATGTCTCTAAAAACATCCTCTTCGGCGTCGAGAATTACTCTGAATTTATAAACCATAATCGAATTTTGTAGTGAGAGCGCAAAGGTAAAATTTAATTGCGAATTACGAATTGCGAATTGCGAATTGTTGATAAGATTTTTTGAAGCTGTCATTGCGAATTTATGAAGCAATTTGCTTCGCCTGTTCGCTCTTTTAGGAGCTCGAGTCCCGCTTTCCATTTCAAGAAATTGGGCCAAAAACTATTTTTCTACACCACCAAAAGAGCTCTTACTGTCGCTTTTTGGCGCTAAGAAAAAATACGTTTTTGGCTCCAATTTGCTTTTCATTTCATTCGGGGCTAGGCAGTTGTTGTAAATTGACCAATCGATTAAAATTTGGTCTTCGCTATAGTTTCATGAATTTCATTCACCTTCATCAGCGCCGCACTACAATACCAAGGCGTCAATTCGTATTCAAAAATTTTGCCTGCCACCGCAGGATCGGATTCGACCAATGCTTTGGCTTCTTCAACTGTTGTCACATTAAAAACAAAAATGCCTCGGTAGTTTTTGTCGTTTTTCATAAATGGTCCGGCAATCGCCAATTTACCTTCTTTGGCCAAACGCTGAATATTTTCCATGTGACCTTTGAAATAAGTATTGCGTTCTTCGGGTGTCGCAGTTGTGTTTGAACCTGTTTTTAGAATGCAAAAAACGTACTGTTTCATGCCATAATCGTCGGCGTTTATCGATTTTGCTAATTTTTCATCGTAGTTGGATTCTTGAGAATATCCGAGTTGAAACAGTGTTAAAAGCAAGGTGATCAGTAGTTTGTTTTTCATTTTGCTGAGTGTTTGAAATCAAAATTAAACATTTCTTAAATTCATTTTACAATTCATCTGCAAAAATCTACAATTCGGTAAGTATAAATTTTATAGTTTTAACCTTTGATGCAACTTTGCTTCATCAAAACACACAAACCATGAAATCAATTTTTACTTTACTTGCACTTGTAGTTTCATCACTACTTTTTTCACAAACCAAAATAAGCGGAAAAGTCACCGATGAAAAAAACAATCCCATTCCAGGCGCTAACGTGTTCATCGATGGTTCTTACGATGGAGGTTCAACCGATGACAAAGGTGAATTTGCCTTTACCACGACCGAAACAGGCCAAAAAACACTGAAAATAAGTTTCCTTTCCTACGAGACTGCTGCAGTAGCGGTGGATCTTTCCAACTACAAATTTGTTACAGTAAAAATGAAAGAAAATGTCAACATGCTTGACGCTGTAGTCATCAACGCTGGAACTTTTGAAGCGGGCGACAAAGCCAAAGTGACCGTTTTAAAACCGTTGGACATTGTCACTACTGCAGGTTCAAATGCGGATATAATTGCGGCATTGCAAACCTTACCCGGAACTCAAACAGTAGGCGAAAGTGGACGTTTGTTTGTTCGCGGAGGCGAAAGCGATGAAGCGCAAACCTATATTGATGGAATTCGTGTAGCGCAACCGTACGGTGCCACCACACAAAATTTACCTACTCGCGGACGCTTTTCACCCTTTTTGTTCAGTGGAATTTCGTTTTCAACGGGTGGTTATTCTGCCGAATATGGTGAAGCTTTATCAAGCGTACTTTTGTTAAATACCATTGATGAGGTAACCGAAGAAAAAACCGATATTTCCTTCATGACCGTTGGCTTAGGATTAGCCAATACCCAAAAATGGAAAAACAATTCGATCAGCTTCAACACGGCGTACATTGATTTGGCTCCGTATCAATTAATCGTGCCACAAAATGTCGATTGGAACAGAGCCTATCAATCTTTATCAGGAGAAACGGTATACCGTCATAATTTTAAAGAAGGTTTGCTAAAAGTATACGCTGCTTTCGATGCATCGCGCTTCGACATCAATCAAGAAACCATTAACAGTCCAGAAAAAACTAGAGTTGACTTGAACAATAATAACTTTTATCTCAATACTTCGTATAAAGTAAATTTAATGAGAAGATGGCAACTAAGCACTGGTTTGAGTTATGGTTACGGTAAAAACAAAATTGGTTTGGATACGGATAAAGTCAACAATACCGAACACGCTTCGCACTTGAAAGTAAAATTGAGAAAATCATTTTCAGACAAAGCCAAACTGACATTTGGCGCTGATTATTTCATCACCCAATTCGACGAAGATTTCAATTCAACGTTCAAAAGTGGTTACGACGCCAACATCGCAGCTGCCTACTCTGAAATTGATGTTTTCTTTTCTAAAAATTTTGCAGCCAAGGCAGGATTGCGCGTTGCAAATAATGATTTACTCAATCAAACTGCGGTTTCACCCAGAGCTTCATTGGCCTACAAAGTAAGTAAAGCGAGTCAGTTTTCATTGGCGTATGGCGAATTTGAGCAAGCGCCACGTCAGGATTATTTGAAATACAGTTCGAATTTCATCAACGAAAAAGCATCGCACTACATTTTAAATTACCAATACAACAAAAACAAACAAACCTTTAGAAGTGAAATTTACTTCAAAGATTACCGTGATTTAGTAAAATACGACTCTGATTTTGTGGCCTTTAATTCGCAATTAAATAACAATGGATATGGTTTTGCTAAAGGATTGGATATTTTTTGGAGAGACGGAAAAACCTTTAAAAATTTAGAGTATTGGGTTTCGTATTCGTACATTGATACGCAACGCGATTATCAAAATTACAGAGCTGAAGTGACACCAAGTTTTGTGGCCAAACACAATTTATCTGTGGTGACCAAATACTGGATCGATGATTGGAAATCAATGGTTGGATTTACGCATACCTTTAACTCGGGTCGTCCATACAATAACCCAAATGAAGCGAGTTTTATGAACGGTAAAACCAAGGCGTACAACAATTTGAGTTTCAGTTGGGCGTATTTATTATCTCAACAAAAAATACTTTATTTTTCGGTGAATAATGTTTTGGCGACTAAAAATGTTTTTGGGTACGAATACGCCAATACGCCCAACAGTAGCGGCGTTTTTGATCGAAGAGAAATCACACCAACAGCCGATCAGTTTTTCTTTGTAGGTTTCTTTTGGACCATTAGTGAAAATAAGAAAGACAATCAGTTGAATAATTTGTAGGGAGAAAATAGAAAATAGAGAATAGAATATAGAATATAGAACATAGAATATAGAACATCATAGAATATTGTCAATAGATTATTATTTCTCTAACCTGTGTTCCAAATAAAAGTAAGAGCAGACAATACATTTACAATTCATCCTCAAAAAACTACAGTTCAGTCACAATTAGTTTTATAAGAAGTAAAGGCAACCGAAATTTGTCTCATCAAACTAAAACAAGTTTGAACAATATTAAACAACATTAAACAACATTAAACAATCTAAAAACAACATCATCATGAAAACAATCATCACATTCATCACTTTTTTAGTAGTAAGTTTAGCCACAGCTCAAACTCAATTCGAGCAAGGAATGGGAAAAGCTTTTGGATTATGGGGCGAAGGAAAATCAACTGAGGCTTCGGCACTGTTTGAGCGTATTGCTTCGGCAGAAAAAAACAACTGGTTACCGAATTATTATGTTGCATTAGTCAATACAACGGATGCTTTCAATCCGAAAAACAAAGCCAACGTTCCAGCCCTTTTAGACAAAGCTCAAAAAGCCTTAGATGAGGCAGCAGGAATTAGTTTTGATAACCCAGAAATTATGGTATTGCAAGCCTTAATTTATACAGCATGGTTGATGCAAGATCCAATGACTAACGGAATGAAATATTCGGCATTAGCCATGAAAGAATACGAAAAAGCCTTGGCAATTGCTCCAAATAATCCAAGAGCTGTTTTTGGTAAGGCTGAATTTGAAATGGGCGGAGCAAAATATTGGGGAACCGACACCAAACCAATGTGTGAGCAAATTGCCAAATCAATTGAACTTTTTGCTAATTTTAAACCAGAAAGTGAATTCCACCCAAAATGGGGATTGGACAGAGCTCAAGAAACATTGAAGTCGTGTAAATAATTCAGCACTCTTAATGAAGAGTATTTAAATCTACAAAAATGAATAAGTACATCAAAGATTTTCCAAAAGCATTAATTATTTCATTATCGATATTTTTAGTATTGATGCTGATTGAAGTAATTGCTGGGTATGATTTACAGTTGAATCATCAGTTATTGGTTCGTTTTGGTTACACTATGCTCTACGGAATTGCATTGTATTATGCCAACGGAATAGTCTTTGATTACATTGATACATTTTTCAAGGGCAATCGATTTCCGCCCAAACGATTGATCATTGGTTCATTGGCTTCATTTGTAGTATCAGTTACTGTCATTTTTCTTCTCCGAATTTTTGAAGATGTAATTGTGGAAGGTCGAACTCTTCAAACTTTTTTTAAAGAAGAAAATGCTTCCAATTATTTAGTGGCGATGATCATCACTTTTGTAGTAACACTGGCGCTTCATGCGTTTCACTTTTACAAAGCCTACCAAGAAAATCGATTAAAAGAGCAGAAAATCATCGCGGGAACGGCTTCAGCTAAATTCGAAAGTTTAAAAAACCAAATTGATCCGCATTTTTTGTTCAATAGTTTGAATGTGTTGAGTTCATTGATAGAGGAAAATCCCGATAATGCGCAACGTTTTACGACTTCATTGTCTAAAATTTACCGCTACGTTTTGGAACAAAAAGACAAGGAACTAGTAACGGTTCAAGAAGAATTGACCTTTGCAAAAACCTATATGAACTTACTCAAAATGCGATTTGAAGACAGTATCACATTTGAATTGCCTGAAAATTTTGAGAATTCAGAAGCCAAAGTGGTGCCGCTTTCGTTACAATTATTGCTAGAAAATACCATCAAACACAATGTAGTGAGCGAAAAAAAACCACTGCACATTAAAATTTTTATTAAAGATAATTATCTCATTGTTCAAAACGATTTACAGAAAAAAGAAGTTTTACAAGATCGAAGAGGAGTTGGATTGCAAAACATCATCAACCGTTACGGAATTCTAACCAATCGAAAAGTATTGATTGATTCTAACGAAAAAAGTTTTGCCGTTCATCTTCCGATTCTAACCAAACAAATAACCACTATGGATACAACATTGACATTAAACGAGAATTCAGCTTATTACAGAGCTAAAAAAAGAGTAGAAGAACTCCGAGGATTTTACGGAAATTTAATTTCGTACTGCGTAGTAGTTCCGATTTTAATTTATATCAATCTTACGTATTCACCTCATTTTCATTGGTTTTGGTTTTCGGCCGGAGGTTGGGGTTTCGGATTACTAATGCATGCTTTTAAGGTCTTTGGTTACAGTTCGAATTGGGAAGAACGTAAGATTAAAGAGATTTTAGAAAAAGAAAATGCAACTAAAAATTGGAAGTAATGGAAACCAAACAAAACACATCAGTTGAGCAAAAAGAACTTTTGGAATTGGCCAAAAAAAGAGTCAAAGAACTCAAAGATTTTTACATTCACTTGTTCATTTATGCCATTGGAGTTACGGTTTATGTTTTAAAAACCTACTACAGTTTTCCGTTTAACTTTTTTCCAATACAGCACATTAATTGGTTTGTGATGGCCATTTGGACGTTCTTTTTAGTCATACAAGCCTTTCAAATTTTCTTTAGCGAAATTGTATTCGGAAAAAAATGGGAAGAGAAAAAAATGAAAGAAATTTTATCAAAAAAATCAGAAAAACAAACTTGGGAATAATAAAAAATGAAAATTATGGAAACGAATTATAACGAAGAAGAACGCTACTATCAAGCGAAAAAAAGAGTAGAAGAAATCAAAGGATTTTACGGAAATCTAACTGCTTATATTTTAGTTAATATTGGATTAATTATACTGAATTTAGTTACTTCACCTAGTTATTTATGGTTTTTTTGGCCATTGTTGGGTTGGGGAATCGGAGTGGTTTTTCACGGAATGAGTGTCTTTAAGATTTCACCATTTTTCGGAAAAGAATGGGAAGAACGCAAAATGAAAGAGTTCTTAGAAGAAGAAAAACGCAACATCCAAAAGTGGCAATAATTCAGTACTAACTTGTTATAAATACTTATCATGGAAATCATCAATAATCAAGACAAAAATCGTGAAGCCTATGAAATGGCTCAGAAAAAAGTAAAAAAACTTAAAAATTTTTATGTTCATTTGATCGTATATATTTTAGTGAACATTTTCATTTTGTTCAAGCATTACAGCAATTTGGAAGAAGGTGAATCGTTCTTTAGCTTACCTACTTTTTCCACTGCATTTTTCTGGGGAATTGGTCTTGTGGCTCACGGTTTCTCGGTTTTTGTTCCGTATTTTGTACTCGGAAAAGAGTGGGAAGAGAAAAAAATCAACGAGTACATGAACAACGAGAAGAATAAAAAATGGGAATAATTTTTTAGTTTTCAGTCACAGTCGCCGTTTTCAGTATTTAGCATTCTATAATGTCTTACAGTCATAAAATCATATAGTCTTACAGTCTAAAATCTCATAATCCCACAAATGAACATCATCATCATCGAAGACGAAAAACCCGCAGCTCGATTACTTCAGCGCAAAGTCGAAAAACTCGGACTGCAAGTCAACCAAATGCTGCATTCGGTAGAAGAATCCATCCATTGGTTTCAAAATAATTCGCATCCCGATTTGATTTTTCTCGACATACAATTATCCGATGGTTTGTCGTTTGAAATTTTTGAAGCAATCGACATCAAAAGCGCCGTGATTTTTACCACAGCTTACGATGAATACGCCTTGAGAGCTTTCAAACTCAACAGTATCGATTATCTTTTAAAACCCATCGATGAAGACGATTTGTCAATTGCAATAACCAAATTCAAAAATCAATTTCAAAAAAGTGGTGTTGGTGCATTGGACTTCGAAATGATAAAAAAAATGCTCGTTAATCCTATTGATAGAGTATACAAAAAGCGTTTTACCATCAAAATGGGACAACAATTAAAAATGATTCCAATTGAAGAAGTAGAGTGTTTTTACAGCGAAAACAAAGGAACGTATTTGCATACTTTTGATAACCGCGACTATCTTTTAGACGGCACGTTGGAGCAATTGGAAACCGAACTCGATCCCAACGATTTCTATCGCATTTCCCGAAAATTCATTATTCCTATGAAAGGGATCAAAGAAATTCAGATGTACAGCAACTCGAGATTGAAAGTCATTTTACCAACTTACAAAGACGACGAAGTCATCGTTGCTCGCGAAAAAGTAAGTGATTTTAAAAGTTGGTTGGGCTAATTTCAAATGCTAAATTTGATTTAATTTTTTGTTAACTAGCGACTTACTTCTTCGTTTAGTTAGTAACTTCGTACATCAATTACTGATGAAAAGTATGCGCTTAATCATTTCTCTATTTTTTCTTTGTTCTTTGATGTTTTGTCCATCAGCCAAAAGTCAAGACTTACTTTCGTTTGACAAGTTCGACGACTTAGAAAAAGAGTTAATAAAAGACAATGATACGTTGTATGTCATCAATTTTTGGGCTACTTGGTGCGCGCCTTGTGTGAAAGAATTACCCTATTTTGAATCGTACAACAACGAAGTAAAAGACCAGAAAATCAAAGTGATTTTGGTGAGTCTCGACTTTAAAAAGCAAATTGAAACGTATTTGAAACCCTTTTTGAAAAAGAAAAACTTCAGCTCTCAAGTGGTTTTGTTGAACGATAAAGACTACAACAATTGGCTCACAAAAGTGGATGATGATTGGTCGGGTGCGATTCCGGCGACTTGGCTCATCAAAGGGAATCGCCGATTATTTGCTGAACGCGATTTTGAAAATACAGATCAATTGAAAGAATTTGTGATTTCATTTACTAACCAATAATATAACTTACTATGAAAATAATTGCTTTTGTTTTGGTGTTTTTTGCATCATTATTTACGCCAAATCCTACAACAGTTTCAGGCTATAAACCTGGAGATAAAGCGACCGATTTTAAATTGAAATCGGTTGATGGAAAAATGTACAGCATGGCAGACTATAAAGACGCCAAAGGTTTTATCGTAGTTTTTACGTGTAATCATTGCCCGTTTGCCATAAAATACGAAGATCGAATTATCGATTTGGCTAAGAAATACGAATCAAAAGGCTATATTTTATTAGCCATCAACCCAAATGATCCAGCGGCGCAACCATTAGATAGTTATGATTTAATGAAAGTGAGAGCCAAAGAAAAAGGATTTACTTTTCCGTATTTATTTGATGAAGGACAGAAAATTTATCCTCAATACGGCGCTACCAAAACGCCTCATGTATTTTTATTGGATAAAAATTTAGTGGTAAAATACATTGGTGCTATCGATGATAACGCAGAAGATGCATCTGCAGTAAAAGAAAAATATTTAGAAAATGCGATTGCTGCTTTGGATAAAAATCAAACACCATCACCCGAAATTACCAAAGCAATTGGATGTTCAATTAAAGTAAAAAAATAAATTCTTGATTAATTGTAATGGGTTAATGAGAGAAGAGTGGAAGCTTAGGTTTTCACTCTTTTTTTGTTGAAATTGTACTCTAATTTATTTACTTAATCGATGCAAACTGTACGTCATCGCGCTTAATAAAAAGAAAGCGGTAATTTGGTGTATTAAACCTAATGCTAAAGGTACAGCATAGAGTAAGGTGAAAATTCCCAATAAAAACTGTACAAAAACCAAAACGACCAATACATTTAAACCCGATTTTTGTTGTGCATCCAGAGTAAATTTTCTGCTTTTGAAATACAAAAATAGAATCAGTCCAACTACCACATAAGCCATCGTTCGGTGTACAAATTGAACGCCACTTTTGCCTTCAGTCAATCGCAATAACCACGAATCTTTTTCGAGTGCAATACTTTCATGAAAAAACTGTCCGTCACTCATTAACGGCCAATGATTGTGAATTAAACCCGCATTCAATCCGGCAACAAAACCGCCATAAATGATTTGAATAATCAATACAACCAAAGTAATTCGTGCTAATTTTCTCAACGGAAGAATGGCTTCTTTTTTGGTTGGGTAAATTAAATCGAGCGCAACCCAAAGTGTATAAGCAAAAGTGATAAAGGCAAATGTTAAGTGTAAAGCCAATCGAAAATGACTCACGTCGGGGTTATCAATCAATCCGCTTTTGACCATAAACCAACCCAAAAATCCCTGAAAAGCACCCATCGATAAAAGGATTATACATTTTTGTATAGTAGCTTTATCTAGTTTTTTCTTAATCAAAAAATAAACAAAAGGAATAATAAAAACGATACCAATAATTCGGCCAATAAAACGGTGAAACCATTCCCAGAAATAAATGAATTTATAATCATCCAAGCCAAAATCATTGTGGATGTTGATTTTTTGGTATTCGGGAAATTTCTTGTACTCGTCAAAAGCAGCTTGCCATTTTTCTTCGCTCATCGGCGGAAACGTATCAGTTACCAAATGCCAATCGGTCATTGACAATCCGGAGTTCGTTAAACGCGTAATTCCGCCTACGGTAACCATTATAAAAAGTAAAACACAACCTGAAAGTAGCCAGTAAACGACTGATTTATTTGGATTCATTTTTTTGAGTTTCTGAGTGACTGAGTGACTGAGTGACTGAGTGACTGAGTGACTGAGTATTTTTATTTTTTGCAAATTTAGAAAGAAAAGAACGATTACTATTCTAACAATTTATAATTATTTACTAATTTAATTTTAGAAAAACTCAGCATTTCAGGCACTCAGCTACTCAGTCACTCTTTTCAATCCCATTTTTGCTGCTTTTGCCAATACAAAATTGTACGCTGCTTGGTATTCATTCGGAATTTCACCTTCTAAAATAGCTTCTTTTACGGCTTCTTTTAAAACACCAATTTCACGTGATGGCTTTAAATTGAAGAGTTCCATGATTTCTTCTCCTGAAATGGGTGGTTGAAAAACACGCACTTTATCACGCTCTTCTACTTCAACTATTTTTTTACGAACGATGTCGAAATTGTTGTGGTATTTTTTGAATTTCGCCGGATTTTTAGTGGTAATATCGGCTTCACACAAGGTCATCAAATTATCTACATCTTCGCCAGCATCAAAAACCAAACGACGAACGGCCGAATCGGTTACTTTATCTTCAGACAAAACAATGGGTCGCGAACTCATCATTACCATTTTTTGCACAAACTTCATTTTTTGATTCAAAGGCATGTGTAAACGTTCAAAGATTTTTTTGACCATTTTTCCGCCTAAAAACTCATGTCCGTGAAACGTCCAACCTTGTTTTTTGTGGAATTTCTTTGTCGGAGCTTTTCCAATGTCATGTAACAATGCAGCCCAACGCAACCAAACATCATCGGTATTCGGACAAATATTATCCACCACTTCTAAAGTGTGATAAAAATTGTTTTTGTGCGTATGACCTTCCATTTCTTCTACATTATTTAAGGCAGTAAGTTCAGGTAAAATAAGGTCTAGAAGTCCGGTTTTGTACAAATGTAAAAATCCAATTGATGGTTTATTAGTCGATAAAATTTTATTCAATTCATCAACGATGCGTTCACCGGTTATGATTTTCAAACGATCACTGTTTCTTTTGATGGCTTCTAGTGATTTGGCTTCAATTTCAAAATTGAGTTGAGTGGCAAATCGTATGGCGCGCATCATTCGCAGCGGATCATCAGAATAAGTAATATCAGGATTCAATGGCGTTTTGATGATTTTATTTTGTAAATCTTCCAAACCATTAAACGGATCAATCAATGCTCCATAATTGGTTTCATCTAACGAAAAAGCCAAGGCATTGATAGTGAAATCGCGTCGGTTTTGATCGTCTGCCAAGGTTCCGTTTTCCACAATTGGATTGCGACTGTCTTTGGTGTACGATTCTTTGCGAGCGCCAACAAACTCAATATCAATTTCTTTGTAACGCAACATCGCCGTTCCGTAGGTTTTAAAAACTTGAACTTTGGGTTTGTTTGGGAGCAATTCGGATACTTTTAAAGCTAAGTCAATTCCGCTTCCAATAGCTACAATATCTATGTCTTTTTTGAAATCGCGTTGCAATAAATAATCACGCACAAATCCGCCAATAACATAGCTATCTACATTAAGTTCTTTACTTGCTTGCGCAATGATTTTGAAAATGGGGTTTTGGAGAGCTTTAGTGTAGTTCATTTGAATTTTAACACCGCTGATTCGCTGATTTTTTTATTTTTTTGAGTTTATAATTCGTTTGTGTTCTAATGATGATTTGTTGAAATTTACCAAAATGGCTAATTCGTTTTTTGAAACTTTTAAATAATTCAAGCATTGATTGATGTCATTATTTGAGAATGAATCAACTGATTTAATCTCTAAAATTATTTTATCTAATAGTACAAAATCGGCGTAAAATTTATGTTTTAATACGGATTCTTTGTAATGTACACAATATTCTTTTTCTCTTTCAAAAGGAATATTTAGTTTAGTAAATTCATATTCTAAAGCGTCTTTATAGACAATTTCTGAAAATCCTCTACCCAAATTTTTATGTACTTCAAACAAAATTCCAATAATCAGATAAGTTTCTTCTTCATAAATATAACTTGACATAGGCTTGTAATATAATTGAACATAGGCTTATAAAGTATGAAAATTAAATCTGTGAATCAGTGGCAAAACTTGAACTTATTTTCTGATAATTTTTACCTGATTATCCAACGTTAATTTGATGATTGTTGAAGGTTTGTCGCAGATTTTTTCGTGGTGCAAATGTACTACATAGTCAACACCATTCACAATTTCGGGACTGATTTCTTTGAATGATTTGGGCGTAAACATTCCCGATATATTGGCCGAAGTTGACACCAATGGTTTTTTCATTCGCTCCATCAATTTAAAACAAAACGGTTCTTTGACTAAGCGTACGCCTAATGTTTGGTCTTCGGCGATGATATTGGGAGCAACATTTCGAGGATTATCCAAAATGAGTGTAGTGGGTTTTTCAGATAAATCGAGAATTTGCCATGCCGTTTCTGGAATTTCTTTAAACACATTGTACATCATTCGCTCTCCATTCATCAAAACAATCATGCTTTTGGAATCGTCACGTTGTTTCAATTTGAATATTTTGGCAATCGCTTCTGGGTTGGTCGCATCACATCCGATTCCCCAAACTGTATCGGTAGGATAAAGTATGATTCCGCCGCTTTTGATGACTTCAAAGGCGTTGTGAACTTCGGTATTGATGTCACTCATTTTAAGAATTCAGTTTGTTTTTAATGTAGTTATAATCGCTTTCAAGAAGTGATTCTCTTTTCATTTTATATGTTTTTTTTAGGATAAAGTTAAGTAAAGGTTTTAAAAACTTAGTTCGTTTAATTCCAAATCGAATTTGATTATTGGTAAGTTTTTTTGAAGTGAAAATGTGAATATTTCGGTTTTTACAGTAATAATTTTTATTAAAGTGTTTGGCAATAAGTTGCATTGATTCTTCAGAGTAAAAAGCAATATGTTGACCAGTTTCTTGTGCAATATACCACCAGTTTTCAATTTCTGAATTGGTTTTTGGAGTGATTTCTGTTGAAAAAATTGCATTTTCAGAGTATTCAAAAATTGTAGCAATATCGTTCATAGGATCATTAAAATGTTCTAAAACTTCAAATCCAGTAACTAAATCAAACTTTTTAATGTTGGTGTCAGTGATGTCAAAATGTTTAGTAAATATATTTTCACAAAAGTCATCTTGTCTGTAAAAATTATATCCTTCATCTCTCATTAATCGCACAAACGCACCATAACCTCCAGCATAATCCAGCATATTTTTTGCTTCAGGAAAACAAATGTCAATGATAGGACTAACTTCTTTTACAAGATGATTATTACGCCAGAGTAAACCAATATCTAGAGAGGTAATTGCCGACTCATAGGCTTCTTTGAGCCAAGTAACTTCATCTGTTTGAACAAAGAAACAATTGGTGCATTTATGGTAATTTGTTGGGTATTTCTGTAGAATAATCTTGTCAAATATTTTTTCAGTTTTCCCATTGCATATTTTACAGGTCATTACTTTTTTATTAATTAAAATCTAAATTTATATCTTATCTTTGCTGAAGATGCTTTTAATTCTTACAAAATTAGTGAAAAAATATTATTTGAATGCGAATACTTTTAGATCCTCAAATATTTAATGACCAAAAATACGGTGGTATTTCTAGATATTATACCGAGATTTTTTCAAGATTAAAAGCTAATAATGAAGTTGAAGTTGAGTTGCCAATTATCACTGCTGATAATGAATACCTCAAAAGAAGTGATTTGTTTTCTTCTAGTAACAAAAAATTTCTTTTCGTTCTGAGATTTTTAAATTCTTTAGGAATAAGTATTAGAAAAAAAATTAGGAAAAAGAATTTGATTAAGGCACAGAAAGCGCTGAAAAATAAACAGTTTGATTTGTTTATCCCAACGTATTATAATCCGTATTTTTTGGATTTTATAGATGATAAACCTTACGTTTTAACAGTTTATGATATGATTCATGAACTTTATTCAGACTACTTTTCTGATGGAGAAACAATTAGAAAGAACAAATTACTGTTGATGGAAAATGCAACTAAAATAATAGCAGTTTCCCAAAATACTAAAAAGGATATTACTACTATTTATCCGCACATTGATTCTTCTAAAATTGAAGTTATTTATCACGGAAGTTCAATAAAAATTGATCCTTTAGTCCACTTAAATTTGCCGAGTAAGTACCTTTTATTTGTTGGAGTTAGGGAAGGATATAAAAATTTTAAATTCTTCATTGAATCAATAAGTGATGTATTAAAAAATGATTCAGATTTGTTTGTAGTATGTGCTGGTGGTGGTAATTTTAACCAAGATGAAAAACAATTTCTCGAGAAATTAGGAGTGGCTCACAAAGTGAAATTTGAGTTTTTTCAGGAAAATCAATTGGGCTTTTTTTATCAAAATGCAGTTTGTTTTGTTTTTCCATCAATGTACGAAGGCTTTGGAATTCCCGTTTTAGAGTCTATGGCTTCGGGTTGCCCTGTTGTTTTAACTAACAATAGTTCTTTTCCTGAAGTTGCAGGAGATGCTGGGATTTTTTTTAAACTAAACGATGCAATAGATTTAAAAAACAAAATTTCAAGCTTACTTGAAGATGATGAACTCAGAAGAAAACACATCGCAAAAGGATTTGAGCAAATAAAAAGATACGATTGGGATCGTGCAACAGAGGAATGTTTGCAATTGTACAAAAATGTTATAGAATAACTAATGGAAACTCTAAATTACACAGTAAAATCGCCCATTCTTTTCTTGGTTTTTAATCGTCCAGATGTGACATCTATTGTATTTGAACAGATTAAAAAAGTGAAACCTTTAAGGTTGTATGTCGCTGCAGACGGCCCGAGAAAGAATAAAGAAGGTGAGGAGCAACTTTGTAATGATACACGCAAAATTATTGATCAAGTTGATTGGGAATGCGATGTAAAAACGCTTTTTAGAAACGAAAATTTAGGTTGTAAGTACGCTGTTTCATCCGGAATTTCATGGTTTTTTGAGCACGAAGAAGAAGGCATAGTTTTAGAAGACGATTGTTTGCCAAATACAGATTTCTTTGTTTTTTGTGATAGTCTTTTAGAAAAGTACAGAACAGATTCGAGAATAACTCACATTGGAGGTTGTAATTTTCAATTTGGAACAAAATGGGGTGACGGGAGTTATTATTTTTCCAATTTAACACATGTTTGGGGTTGGGCTTCTTGGCGAAGAGCATGGAAAAATTACGATGTGGAGTTGAAAAAATATGAAAGAGTAGATGCATCTTCAATTTTTAATAAAATTTTTGATAATGTGATAGTTACAGAAAAATGGGAATCAATTTACAATGATCTTTTAGAAGGAAAAATTGATACGTGGGATTATCAATTAGCGCTTACCAACATGTTTTCCAGTGGTTTATCGATAATACCTAATGTGAATTTGATCAAAAATATTGGCTTTGGTTCAAATGCAACACACACTTTTGATACCAATGATGTTGTAACCAATATGCAATTAGAATCGTTGGAAAGCATCGTTCACCCATCAACAATTAAACCCCAAAAGGAAGCTGATTTTTTCACTCTAAATAGGGAATTTGACGTTGAAAAAAACAAGCGCAAAAGAAGAATAAAAAAGATAGTTAACTTTTTAAAGTTTTGGAAGAAATAATTTCAAACTCATTTTTGTATAAATAAATCAAAATGAAAACAGCATTAATTACAGGAGTTACAGGACAAGACGGAGCTTATTTATCGGAGTTATTGTTATCAAAAGGATACAAAGTTCACGGAATAAAAAGAAGAAGCTCTCTTTTTAATACACAAAGAATAGATCATATTTATGAAGATCCACATATTGATAATCAGCATTTTAGTTTGCATTATGGAGATCTTAGTGATTCTACCAACTTAATTCGTATTATACAAGAAACGCAACCCGATGAAATCTACAATTTGGGTGCGATGAGCCACGTAAAAGTGAGTTTTGATATGCCCGAATATACGGCAAACGCAGATGGTATCGGAACATTACGTATTTTAGAAGCCGTTCGTTTATTAGGTTTGACAAAAAAAACCAAAATTTACCAAGCATCTACTTCAGAATTGTATGGATTAGTTCAAGAAGTACCACAACGCGAAACAACACCATTTTATCCTCGTTCACCTTATGCTGTAGCCAAAATGTACGCCTACTGGATTACCGTAAATTATCGTGAAGCCTACGGAATGTTTGCTTGTAACGGAATTTTATTCAATCATGAAAGTCCGTTGCGAGGTGAAACATTTGTTACTCGAAAAATAACGCGTGGAATTGCTCAAATGGCAATGGGAATGCAGGATACTCTTTATATGGGAAACATTGATTCTAAGCGCGATTGGGGTCATGCTAAAGATTATGTTGAAGCAATGTGGATGATTTTACAACAAGAGCAACCTGAAGATTTTGTGATTTCAACTGGTGTAACAACTACAGTGCGCGATTTCATAAAAATGGCTTTCGCTGAAGTAGGTGTTGAACTTGATTTCACAGGAACTGATGTAAACGAAATCGCAACGGTGAAATCAACTTCAAATCCAGAGTTTGCCTTTAAAGTAGGTCAAGTGGTTATTAGAATTGATCCAACGTATTTCCGACCAACAGAAGTAGATTTGTTGATTGGTGATAACACTAAAGCCAAAACTAAGTTGGGTTGGGAGCCAAAATACACCTTAGAAATGCTGGTAAAAGAAATGATGCAATCGGATGTTGATTTGTTTCGAAAAGAAAAGTTTTATAACGAAAATAAATAATGGAATTACATTCTAAAATATACGTTGCAGGTCATCGCGGAATGGTTGGAAGTGCCATAGTTGCTAATTTGAAAGCTAAAGGATTTATTAATATTATTGAGCGAACGTCTACAGAATTGAATTTAATCAACCAGCAAGATGTAGCCGATTTTTTTGAAAAAGAACAACCCGAATATGTATTCCTTGCTGCTGCAAAAGTGGGTGGAATTGTAGCCAATAATACCTACAGAGCCGATTTTATCTACGAAAATTTGATGATACAAAACAATGTCATTCATCAAAGTTACAAAAACGGAGTGAAGAAACTCATGTTTCTAGGATCATCGTGTATTTACCCAAAATTAGCTCCGCAGCCGTTGACTGAAGATTCACTGTTAACAGGATTATTAGAAGAAACAAACGAGCCGTATGCCATTGCAAAAATAGCTGGAATAAAAATGTGTGACGCCTACAGAAAACAATATGGATGCAATTTTATTTCTGTTATGCCTACTAACTTGTACGGATTTAACGATAATTATGATTTGCAAAATTCTCATGTTTTACCCGCACTTTTGAAAAAATTCCATGATGCCAAAATAAGCAATCACGATAAGGTTGTTGTTTGGGGAACAGGAAAACCACTACGCGAGTTTCTACACGCCTCAGATATGGCAGATGCTTGTGTTTTTTTGATGCAAAATTACAATGAAGAAGGGTTCGTAAATATAGGTACAGGAAAAGAAATTTCTATTGGTGATTTAGCTCAAATGATAAAAAAAATGGTTGATTTTAAAGGTGAAATTGAGTTTGATACTTCAAAACCCGATGGGACTCCTAGAAAACTTATGGATGTAAGTAAACTTACAAAATTAGGTTGGAACTACTCAATTGAACTTGAAGATGGATTACAAATGGTATACAATGATAAATTTAATCAAAAATGAAATTTTCAGTAATCACCGTTAACTATAATGATGCTAAAGGTTTAGAAAAAACATTGAAAAGTATTTCTTCTCAAACCTTTGACTTTGAATTGGTTGTCATTGACGGAGGCAGTACAGATAACAGTACAGATATCATCACACAGTATCAAGACAAAATTTCCTATTGGGTGAGTGAAAAAGACTCTGGAGTGTACAATGCGATGAATAAAGGAATCAAAGTGTCGAAAGGTGAGTTTGTGATTTTCATGAATGCGGGAGATGTTTTTTACGATGTTAACGTACTCAAAAATGCTGACTCACTTATCAGTGATGAACACGATATTTATTACGGTAATAACATCAAAAGAAGTCCAAATTCAGAGCGTTTAAAAGTATATCCTGAGAAATTGAATTTTTCCTTTTTCTATTCGAGTTGTATCAATCATCAGTCTACTTTCATCAGAAGAAAACTTTTCGAAGATTATTTTTATTATAATGAAAGTTATAAAATTGCTTCTGATTGGGAGTTTTTTGTGTATACTATTTGCTATCAAAATGTACCTTATAAGTATTTAAATCAAACCATAGCAATTTATGATTTTACCGGAATTTCGTCCAACCCAAAATCATCCGAACTGTTGCAATCAGAAAAATTGCAAACAATAAAGAAATTTTTCCCCACTTTTGAAGACGATTATGTCGACTTGTCTTTGTTAACTTCTAAAAGAGTTAAGCAAGTCTTTTACATTCAAAAACACCCATTAGCTTGGAGAATTTTAAAGAGTTTTATCTCTGTTATATT
>JACCDI010206446.1_pt1 | contig 18551 bp, 13 predicted proteins | sample 7442791 | NCBI WGS metagenome assembly JACCDI01 (sample SAMN15323434, study PRJNA562643) | freshwater metagenome | isolation source: river surface water | place: USA:Blue River Watershed | collected 2017-08-15
CGGGTTTCCAATACTCGCGACGAGAAGCTTCGATCAAGCGGTTTGCCAGCTTGGCCGATGATGTGGGGTTCAATTGCGCCATGCGTTCGCGCATGGCTGGATCGAGAACAAATGTTTGTGCCAGTTGTTGGTAGACCCAAGGCTGGACTTGACCTGTTGTGGCTGACCAGCCCATGGTGTTGGTCAGGTGAACTTCAATTTGACGAACACCTTCATATCCGTGTTGCAGCATGCCCTCGTGCCACTTGGGATTGAGCATGCGCGTGCGTGTTTCTAGTGCCACTTGTTCGGTCAAACTCCGTACCACGCCATCGCCTTGTGTTTGGTCCACGATGTAGACGGGAGGGGCTGTGGCTGCATCGCCATCGCGGTCGTGCTTTGCCTGCAAGACGGCCCGGCTGATGCCACCCAAGGTATCGAAGTAAGTGTCAATGCTGGTGACGCCCAACTCGACTGAGTCAAGGTTTTGATAGGTCAAAGACACATCGGCCAATACGCTTTTGAGCAATTGGTTATTGCGAACTGGTTTGCCTTCGCGGCCATACGCAAAACCTTTGCGCGATGTGAAGGCGTCGCCCAACTCGTCCTCTTGCTGCCAAGAGGAGCTGTCAACCAACAAGTTGACGTTGGCACCGTATGCGCCCTCTGTGTTGCCAAAGACCCGCAGTGAGGCTGCTTCCATGTCACCGCCATGCGTTGCCATATAGGCCAAGGCATGCTTGCGAATGAAGTTCATTTCGCTGGGTTCGTCGGCACTGGCGGCCAAGTAGCTGGCTTCGGCCAAGAGCTTGATTTGCATGGGCAACAAATCGCGGAAGATGCCAGACAGGGTAATGACCACATCAATGCGCGGACGATTCAGTGTTTCTAAAGGTATCAATTGCGCGCCTGCCAAGCGGCCATAACTGTCAAAGCGCGGCAGGACACCCATCAAGGCCAAAGCCTGCGACATGGGACCACCCTCAGTTTTGAGGTTGTCGGTGCCCCAGAGCACCATGGCAATCGATTCGGGCAAGCCTGAGCCGTCTAAGGCATAGCGTTGGAGCAGCTTTTCTGCTTGCTTTTGACCGTCGCGTACTGCAAATGCGGTTGGCAATTTGAATGGATCCAAGCCGTGCAAGTTGCGACCTGTGGGCAGCACATCGGGGTTGCGCAGCAAGTCGCCGCCAGGTGCTGGCAAAGCGTAGCGGCCATCCAAGGCGCGCAGCAATCCATTCAATTCGCTTTCTTGATTCAGCAAAACATTGGAGTTCACCAATTGATGAAGGGCGTCTTGTTGTGCCGAGGTGAGGTGTCTGGCGCTGCGCTTCAGTTGATCTTCAGTGACGCCATCTACCAAGCGTTCGAGCAATTCAGGTTCTTCAATTTCCATGGCCTTGGCCATGGCTTTCAAGGTGGCCAAGCGTTGCGCACGGGTTGGCAATTGACCAATGACATGCAAGCCTTCAGGAATGAGTGAATATTCCATTTCTAAAAGTTGCTCTACCAAGGAATTGATCCACGGCTCAGACAATGTGGCGATGGCTGGAACAGATGCAGGTACACGCAGCTCCAATGCCACAGCTTGTTGGTGAATCATGGCGGCCAAATCGTTGCGCTCTTCACTCAACTCATCGTCCAAAGCACGCCATCTGTCGAGCGTTTGTTTGAGTTCTGACAAACCTTTGTACAGGCCAGATTCTGCAAAGGTAGGCGGTAAATAGCTCACCAAGGTTGCACTGCCGCGGCGCTTGGCAATGGCGCCTTCTGAGGGATTGTTGGAAGCGTAGAAATACAAATTAGGCAAATCGTCGATCAGGCGATCGGGCCAGCAATTGCCCGACAGACCCGACTGCTTGCCAGGCATGAATTCGAGCGCGCCATGGGTTCCGAAGTGGAGTACGGCGTCGGCTTTGAAGTCTTGACGCAAATAGCGATAGAAAGCGCTGAATGCGTGGGTGGGGGCAAAGCCTGCTTCAAAGAGCAGACGCATGGGGTCACCCTCGTAGCCAAAGCCAGGTTGAATACACACCAAGGCTTGGCCTAACTGAACGCCTTGCACAAACAAGCCTTGGCCATTGGTCAAGTGTTTGCCCGGCGCTGGGCCCCATTGCGCTTCAATCTGTTTTAACCAGCGCTCATGGCGCACATGTTCTGAGGCAGGAATGATGTGATGCACATTGGCGTCTGCACCATACATTTCACGGTTGCCATTCAAGACCATCTCGCGCAGCGCATCGGCGTTGCTTGGCACTTCAATGTTGTAGCCTTCGTTGCTCAAGGTTTTGAGGGTGTTGAACAAAGACTCGAAGACGGACAAATAAGCGGCTGTACCCACATTGCCACTGTTGGGTGGGAAGTTAAAAATGACCAATGCCAGTTTGCGTTCGCTTCTTTGCTTGAGACGGCTTTGGATCAACTTCTCGACGCGTCGAGACAGCATGTCGGTGCGCTCCGCACATGTGAACATGTCTTGTGATTGGTGCTCAGTGGTGAAGTGGCAATTGCGCTCGCATCCTGTACAGCTTGTACCGGCGGGGCCTGGCCTACCGCCATACACCATGGGAATGGTGGAGCCATCAAGTTCAGGGATGGCCACCATGATGGTGCTTTCAACGGGTAACAAGCCACGTTGCGAGCCGCCCCATTGGTCGAGTGATTGAAACTCAACTGGATGGGCTGCAATGTAGGGCACATCAAGTTGCGCCAATATTTGTTCGGCAGCTTTGGCGTCGTTGTAGGCAGGTCCGCCAACCAAAGAGAAGCCTGTCAATGACACCAAGGCATCAATTTTGGACTTGCCGTTTTGCAAGAAGAAATTTTCAATGGCAGGACGCGAGTCCAGGCCGCTGGCAAAAGCTGGAATGACGCGCAAACCGCGTGATTCAATGGCTGCAATGACAGCGTCGTAGTGCAGGGCATTGCCTGCTAGCAAATAGGAACGCAGCAGCAGCAAACCGACCGTTGGTTTGCCTTCATTGTCTTTGGGTAAATGCTGAATATTTTCAGAAATTTTGCCCTTCATTTTGGGGTGATAGAGCCCCACTTCAGGGTACTCAATAGGATCTTCAGCCTGTGATCCCAATTTGAAATTTTGGCGCTCCGGCGCAGCATATCGGTTAACCAAACTCAACACCATATTGGTGATGTTTTGTTCTGAGCCTGCCAGCCAATACCGCATGGTTAAGAAAAACATGCGCAAGTCTTGTGCAGTGCCAGGGATGAAACGCAGCAGTTTGGGCAAACGACGCAACATGGCCATTTGTTTGGCACCTTCAGATTTGCCAGATGCTTTTTCTTCAGTGTTTTCTTTGGCTTTGGGGCGCAATTTTTTGAGCAAACTCATCAAACCCGAAGACTGGCCACCCATGGCAAATTTGCCCATGCGCGTCAGTTGCATCACGGGAGGTGCTGACATGATGCAAACCATGGCATCGCAGCGATCGCGTTTGGCTGTCAAGGCATCGATCACGGGCAAATAATGATCTTCCATGAACAGCATCGACACAATGACCATGTGAGCACGGTCGATGTCTTGCAAGCAGCGTTTTAAAGCATCTTCGCTAGCGCGATATTCACTGGCGGCGTGCAGTTTGAACTCCAAGCCAGGAAGTTTTTGCGCCAACTTGGCTGCAGACCGTTGAGCGGCGCTGGACAAGTGCGTGTCCAGCGTGAGCATCACCACCCGCATGCCAGCGCGTGCATGCTTAGAGGGTGCTTGCGCACTCATCTCAACGGCTGTAGTGAGCTTTGGCATCGTAAAGTGTGTCCACAGTGATGGTTGCTACGCCTTGATCGAGGGCATATTTTTCGGTGTTGCGGCGGGCTTTGCCGCGTACAAAAAATGGAATCTTGCCTAGCTCTTTTTCAGCTTCGACACTCCAGGTGGCTTGGTTAGAAGCCTCTTTTTGGGTCACCGTTTGTTCAACAATGATTTCTGCCGGGCGGGCACTTCCCAAGTGCGATGGTGACGCGCCTTCATGGAATTCAAAGTCTTGTTTGAACATGCCCAACAAATGCTCTTCGAGGCCCATCATGAGTGGGTGTACCCAAGTGTCAAACAAGACGTTGGCACCTTCTAAACCCATTTGCGGTGCATAGCGCGCAGGGAAATCTTGCACATGAACAGGCGCAGAAATGACTGCGCAGGGAATGCCATGGCGCTTGGCGATGTGGCGTTCCATTTGCGTTCCCAAAATGAGTTCGGGATGCAATTCGGTAATTTGAGCTTCGACTTCGAGATAGTCATCGGTGATCAATGCTTCGACACCGTATTTTTTGGCGCATTCGCGTACTTCACGTGCAAATTCGCGGCTGTAAGTGCCCAAGCCCACCACTTCAAAGCCCATCTCTTCGCTGGCAATGCGCGCAGCGCTGACCACGTGGGTGGCATCGCCAAACAAATAAACGCGCTTACCGGTCAGGTAAGTGGAGTCCACTGATTGGGCATACCAGCGCGCCCGAGCAGTCATCTCTTCAATGGCGGGTATTTCGAGACCCGCCAGTGCGCACACCTCGCGAATGAAATCTTGTGTGGCATTGGAGCCCAGAGGCACTGTTTTGGTATGTGGTTGATCGAACTGACGGAGCAGCCACTGTGCGGTGCTCATGCCAATTTCGGGGTAAAGCACCACGTTGAAATCGGCATTGGCCAACTTGCGAATGTCTGCCACAGTGGCTTCTAATGGCGCCACCACATTGACATCGACGCCAAGCTTGTTGAGAAGCTGCGTAATTTCTTTGACATCGTCGCGGTGTCTAAAGCCCAAAGCGGTAGGGCCCAAGATGTTGCAACTTGGACGAGCCTTTGCGATTTTTTCTTCAGGCTTTGATACCAAGTGGCGGCAAAGTTGGTAGAAGGTTTCGCTGGCGCCCCAGTTTTCTTTGCGTTGATAAGACGGCAATTCCAAAGGTATGACTGGGATGTCCAATTTGAGTGCTTGCGCCAAGCCACCAGGATCGTCTTGAATGAGTTCAGCAGTACATGAGGAGCCCACCAACATGGCTGCAGGCTTAAATCGCGCCATGGCTTGACGCGCAGCATCTTTGAAAAGCTCTGCGGTGTCGCCACCCAAATCTCGCGCTTGAAATGTGGTGTAGGTGACGGGCGGACGCCTTGGCAAACGCTCAATCATGGTGAACAACAAGTCGGCATAGGTGTCGCCTTGTGGTGCGTGCAACACATAGTGAACATCGCGCATGGCGGTGGCAATGCGCATTGCGCCCACATGGGGCGGGCCTTCGTAAGTCCAAAGAGTTAATTGCATTGGGTACTCCTAGGCCGCCAGTTTTTCGCGACGTCTTAACGGACGGCTGAACAAGCCAGCCAAGTCGGCCGCTTGCTCGTAACCCTGAATGGGCGTGAACACCAATTCGATGGCCCACTTTGTGGTCATGCCTTGTGCCTCTAGCGGATTGGCCAAACCGAGACCGCAGACCACCATATCGGGTTTGTCTTCGACACAACGGTCAAGTTGTAAATCGACGTCTTGGCCTTCGCTGATGCGCGTGCCAGTGGGTAGCAATGCCAACTCGGGCGCCATGTGTTGACGGTGTAAGTAGGGTGTTCCGACTTCCACCAAGTCCATGTTCATTTCACGGTGGAGGAAGCGCGCCAACGGAATTTCCAATTGGGAATCGGGGAAGAAGAAAATACGTTTGCCATCGAGCATTTGGCGATGAACTGCCAGCGCTTTTTCGGCACGCTGTTTGGGTGCAGCAGTGACTTTTTCAAACAACAAAGGCGAGACGCCAAATTCTTGGGCTGCTGCTTGAAGCCAAGCGGTGGTGCCCTCTATGCCCAAGGGAAAGGCGGCCGGTAAATGTTTGGCGCCTCTTTCTTGTAAGGCTTTGGCGGTATCTGCCAAGAAGGGTTGTGCCAACAAATATCTTGTGTTGGGTCCCACCACTGGCATTTTTTGGCTGTTGCGTGGCGGGAAGAAATTCACAGTGATGTTCATTTGCTCTAGCAAATTGCGCAACTGATCTTCCACCACATCGGCCAATGTGCCCACGACCATCAACTGTGGTTTGTTTTGTGATGGCACTTGTGGATTGGCGCTGGGCAAGCCAGGTACCAAAGCTGCCAAGCAAGCGTCTTCGCCTTGTGTGAAGGTGGTTTCAATGCCACTGCCCGAGTAATTGAGCACGCGCACAGCAGGGTGGTGCAATTGATTCAGTCGATGGGCTGCACGCGATAAATCTAGCTTGATGACTTCAGAAGGACATGAGCCCACCAAGAACAACATGCGAATGTCGGGGCGGCGGTTGAGCAGTTGGTGGACCACGCGATCGAGTTCGTCGTGTACATCGGCCAAGCCCGCTAAATCGCGTTCATCAATGATGGCAGTGCCAAAGCGCGGTTCGGCAAAAATCATGACACCGGCTGCGGATTGAATCAGGTGCGCGCAAGTGCGTGAGCCCACGACCAAAAAGAAAGCATCTTGAATTTTTCGATGCAACCAAATGATGCCGGTGAGACCGCAAAAAACCTCGCGTTGTCCGCGTTGGACCAAGGGCGTGACATCGGTGCAGCCAGTGGTGGTTTCGGCGCGAATGGGTATGACGGGGCTCATAGACTCACCTGTGGACCCGAAGAGGGCGTTTGTTCATGATCTCGGGAAGACTCTGTGGGTCTTTGCAAACGCGCCATGCGCAATTTGCGAATGTATTGCGCTGCATTGATGCCGTAGGTGACATAGGCTGCCAGTGCCAGCATCAGTTGATCGGCTGCAGTCCACTGACCCTGCCACCACACCCACAAATAGGCGGTGTGAAGCGCTAAAACCAGCATGCTGACAACGTCTTCCCAAAAGAAAGCATGGGCAAACAAGTACTTGCCAAACACCACTTTTTCCCAGATGGAGCCTGTGATCATGATGGCGTAGAGCACCAAAGTTTTGATAACCACAGAGACAAGTGCCCAATCGGTGTGCTCGCCGGTGTGCAAACTGTTTAGCACCAGGTACAGACTGACTAAGAAAACCAAGAACTGCACAGGCGCCAATATCCCTTGAACCAAGGTCCACTTGCTTGCATCACGCCGAGCACGTTGCTCGGGGGTGTACAAAACCTGTGGTTGTGAATCCTGCATGAAGCCTCTTGTTTGCTGATGAACTAAGGCAACTTTACGGCTCAATCTGACAAGTGTCAATATAAATTGACAATATATATGTTATGTAGGGTTTACACTAAATTGAAACCGATTCAATTTCATGGACACTGACTGTGTTTAATCAGAGGGTAGGTGAACGCTGTGAGTCAGCTTAATTTTGATCGTTCAGAGGGACAGAAGGAGAAGCACTGGGATGCTGGCTCGCCTTCGAACGTCAAAAAGGGCACTCTGAACGTGGGTCCCAGGTTGGTGGGTGGCACTTCTTTTGGCAAAAATGACGGGATCGACAAGGCCCAAGTCGTGATTTTGGCCAATGCCAGCCTCCAAAATTTGGAAGAAACCCGCAAAGTCATTGTGGGTTGGCAGCGCCAGGGCCTGTCTTTGTCTCAAATTTACATCTCTGGCATTGCAGAAAGTGCCAAATTTTTGGGCGAGCACTGGCTGTCAGACCGCCTGAGTTTTGTCGAATGCACCATTGGCTTCTCAAGACTCCACCAAATGTTGCACGATTTCAGTGCCGAATTCGTGGTGGAAGGCCGTTTGGCGCCCAATGGCTACAGCCTTTTGCTCATGACCGAGCCTGCGTCGCAACACGGTTTGGGTGTCTTTATGCTCAGCGAGTTTTTCAGGCGCGCAGGCTGGAACGTCACATTGGCCAATCCGCTCGACATGAATGATTTCAAAAGGCATTTCCAAGTAGATTGGTATGACGTGGTTGGCTTGTCATTGGCCACGGAGCGGCATCTGCCTGAAATTCAAGATGCATTGCCTGACTTAATTCGGGGCAGTGTGAACACCACGCTTCAAGTCTATGTGGGTGGACCTGTGGCGTCTTTTTCTCCTGAAAAATTGGCTTGGCCCCAGACTGCGCTGTTAGCAGGAAACGCCATGCAAGCAGTTGAAACTGTCACCCAAAACCTTCTAAAGATGGAGCGTCAAATTAATCTGACACCTTAGTTTGTCACGGATCAATACTCGAGATTTGCCCTAGGAAAAAATGGCTTTTTTTGAGTGTATGCTTCGCCAACAATAAAAAGTGTCAACTTCACATCACTGAAGTCAATTTGCAGTCTCAATGAACACCAAAAACCTCGATCCAGCCACCTTCTCCAAGCTTTTAGGCGTGGTGTCGGATGTCAGCTTGATCATTGACAGCCAAGGCGTGATTGAAGACGTTTCAACCGCGCAAGACACCATGGCCACTTTGGGTTGTCAAGCTTGGATGGGCAAGCGCTGGACCGACACTGTCACTGTCGAAAGCAAGAAAAAAATTCAAGAGCTGCTGCAGGTCTCAGACGAAAACACTGTCCTCAATTGGCGTCATGTGAATCACCCCACACCGTCCGGCGGTGAAGCGGCCATTCAGTATGTGACCGTTCCTTTGAAGGGCAACAAATTTTTGGCAGTGGGCAGAAACCTCGAGCGTTTGGCTGAGTTGCAACGCAGGTTGGTAGAAACGCAGCAGTCTGTAGAGCGAGATTATTTGCGTCTCAGGCACATTGAAGCACGCTACCGAGTTTTGTTCGAGACATCGCCCGAAGCAGTGCTCATGATCGATGCATCGTCTTACCGTCTAATTGAAGCCAATGTAGGCGCACAAGCCTTGTTCAAGGATGCAGGCAAACGCTTGGTGGGCCGCGACTTTAGAGAGTGCTTCGAAGCCAGCAGCCAAGGCGAAGTTCAATCTTTGCTTAGAACTGCGCTGGCCACCGGCCGCATTGAAATGTGCTCGGCCACACTGCTGGGTGCAAGTTCGCCTCTCACGGTTTCAGTCACTGTTTTCAGACAAGAAGGCGGCGCTCAATTCTTGGTTCGCCTAACGCAGCGAGAGTCTGCTGTGGCCACGCATTTAGATGGCGAGTCCTCTGTCGTGCTCAGTGAGGCCATGGAGAAATTCCCAGATGGCTGGCTCCTCACAGACATTTCGGGCACTGTCAAAAGCGTCAACGAAGAGGGTATGGCTTTATTGGGTCTCACTGCCTCATCCCAAGTCATTGGGCAGTCCATGGAGCGTTGGTTACTCAGGGGTGCAGTCGATTGGGGTGTTTTAAGCACTTCTCTCAAGCAGCAATTGCCCGTCCGCAATTTTGCGACCGAGGTGAAGACTTTGTCGGGCATGACTTTGCCTGTTGAGGTTTCTGCTGTGTATTTGTCGCGCCCAGAGCCCATGTATGCTTTCTTTGTCAGAGACATGGATCGCCGTATGCAGGCCGTTACTGGCGCCAACAGTGCCGCGGTGCCGCATCCCTTTGCCGAGCTTTCTCAATTGGTCGGCCGCAGACCCATCAAAGACATTGTGGGCGAAACCGTAGACACCATCGAGCGCATGTGCATTGAGGCGGCTTTAGAACTCACCCATAACAACCGTGCGTCTGCAGCCGAGATGTTGGGTCTTTCTAGACAGAGCCTTTACGTCAAACTCCGGCGTTTTGGTATCTTGTCCGACACAGAGGTCGATTCAGAGCTGCCCTGAGTCTGAGAACACTTCAAGCCCCAAATTTGCTGGAAGTGTATTTTATTATTGACACATAGTGTCAATCCTAGTTGACAATTCCCAAAGACTTCTCACAATGGTGGCATGGACAATCCCATGCTCACGCTCACACCCGCTCCGCAACGACCTAGTTTGCGTACGGTTGCTGAACTCCTCAAGCCCATCACTTGGTTTCCACCGGTATGGGCATTTGCGTGTGGCGCTATTGCGTCTGGTCAAAGCCTGACCGACAACTGGCTTTTGATCTTGCTGGGTTTGGTTTTGACGGGTCCTCTGGTCTGTGCCAGCAGTCAAGCCGTCAACGATTGGTTTGATCGACATGTCGATGCCATCAACGAACCTCACAGACCCATTCCCTCCGGACGCATGCCTGGCAAATGGGGCTTGGGCATTGCGGTGCTATGGACTGCTTTGTCGTTGTTTTGGGCGACGCTCATGGGCACTTGGGGTTTTGTTGCGTGTGCGTTGGCCATTGCATTTTCGTGGGCTTACAGTGCACCGCCTGTTCGTTTAAAGAACAACGGATGGTGGGGGGCTGCTGCGTGCGCGCTCAGTTACGAAGGCTTGGCGTGGCTGACCGGAACAGCGGTGATGTTGGGCGGCGCATGGCCTGGCAACTACTCAATTTGTTTGGCCTTGCTCTACAGCTTGGGTGCCCACGGCATCATGACCTTGAACGATTTCAAAGCCATTGAGGGCGACAGGCAAATGGGCATTGCATCTTTGCCTGTGAAGTATGGCCCGCGAGGCGCAGCGCGCATTGCTTGCCTCATGATGTGGACCCCACAAGTGGTGGTGGCTGCACTTCTGTTCAGTTGGCAGTTGCCACTCCATGCGCTGTCTGTGCTGGTGCTGAGCTTCATGCAATGGCCCCTCATGTTCAAATTTTTAAACAACCCAGTAGAACGCGCCTTGCATGTCAGTGCCTTTGGCGTACCCATGTTTGTGAGCGGCATGATGGTCAGCGCTTGGGGCTTGCGTCAACTCAATGCTGTGGGGGTTCTATGACATCACCTGTTTTTGGTTGGTTCCAAATCTTTCGTCTGGGATTGATTCAAGCCTGCTTGGGTGCCGTGGTGGTAGTCACCACATCCACGCTCAATCGCATCATGGTGGTGGAGCTGGCGTTTCCGGCGTTGTTGCCTGGTGCCATGGTGGCTTGGCATTACGCCGTACAAATGGTGCGACCCCGCATGGGCTATGGCGCAGACAAAGGAAGGCGCAGCACCCCTTGGATGATGGGCGGCATGATGGTTTTGGGCATCGGTGGTGTGATGGCTGCAGTGTCGACCATTTGGATGGCCACCGAGCCTGCTTGGGGCATTGCCTTGGCGGTTTTGTCGTTCAGTTTGATTGGCTTGGGTGTGAGCGCTTGCGGAACCTCCTTGCTCACTTTGATGGCCAAACAAGTTCCCGATCAAAAGCGCGCACAAGCGGCCACAACGGTGTGGCTCATGATGATCATGGGCTTTGCCATCACAGCGGGCACCGTTGGCAAATTGATTGATCCCTACACACCCGAAATCTTGTTGAAGGTCTCTGCGTCTTTGAGCTTACTGACCACCTGCATCACGGCCATTTGCCTGTGGCGATTGGAAAGTCCCACAGCTCAAGCAGCACCACAAAATAAACCGACAGCCGCAGACTTTAAGCAGACATTCAAAGAAGTCTGGGCAGAGCCTAAAGCCAGAACCTTCACCATCTTTGTCTTTTTGTCCATGCTAGCCTACAGCGCGCAAGACTTGATCTTGGAGCCTTTTGCTGGCGCCATTCACGGCATGTCACCAGGACAAACAACGCAACTTTCTGGTTGGCATCACATGGGTGTGCTCATTGGCATGTTGTCTGTGGCTGGCGCCAATACCCGCTGGGTCGCTGGCCGTTTGGGTTCGGTGCAAGCCTGGATGGTAGGTGGCTGTGTGTTTTCGGCCATTGCAACAGTCGGCTTGTCTTCCTCTGCTTTGGCCAACATGACAGACGCTTGGCCCCTCAAAGCCAATGTGATTTTCTTAGGCGTTGCCAACGGTGCCTTTTCCATTGCAGCCATCGCCACCATGATGCGTTTGGCAGGTGAGGGCGGCTCAGGCCGCGAAGGAACGCGCATGGGTTTGTGGGGCGCGGCACAAGCAGCGGCCTTTGGCTTGGGCGGCTTAGTGGGCACAGGTGCCAGCGACTTGGCACATGCACTGCTGCAAGATTCTCGATCAGCCTATGTGGCTGTGTTTGCTTTTCAATCCTTGATGTTTTTGGCCTCTGCCGTGGTTGCCATGCGCATGCGCGCGGGTGACGTGAAGTCTTCAGAAATGTCTATCGACAACCAAGTCCTCTGGAAAGGTGGATCTACATCATGAGTCAAACTGATTACGATTTTGTCGTCGTGGGGGGCGGCCCTTCAGGCGCTACTGCTGCCAATGATTTAGCCTGTGAAGGCTGGCGCGTCTTGTTGCTCGACAGACAAGGCCGACCCAAACCTTGCGGTGGTGCTATTCCGCCAAGGTTGATCAAAGACTTTGAAATTCCAGACCATTTGTTGGTGGCCAAAGTCAATTGCGCCCGCATGATTTCACCCGCTGACAACAAAGTCGATATTCACATCGACAATGGTTTTGTGGGCATGGTGGACAGAATTGACTTTGATGAGTTTTTGCGAGCACGTGCTGCATCTTCTGGCGCTGTTCGGCAGCAAGCTGTTTTTGACAAAGTCCAGCACGATGAAACCGGCACCTTATGGGTCCATTACACGCCCGTTCATGCCAAAGAACATTCGGCTGTAGAGCATGCCAAACCCGTCAAGGTCAGTGCGCGCATGGTCATTGGTGCGGATGGTGCCAAATCAGAAGTGGCACGCCAGCAAATTCCAAATGCTGACAAAACAAAGTACGTGTTCGCATATCACGAGATCATTCAAGCGCCCATAGAAAAACCAAGCCACGATGGCCAACGCTGCGACGTGTACTACCAAGGCGAAGTGTCACCAGACTTTTATGGCTGGGTTTTTCCGCACGGCAACACCATGAGTGTGGGCACTGGCAGCGCTGACAAAGGATTTTCACTCCGAACAGCTACCGGCCATTTGCGCAAAGTTGCTGGCCTGACCGATGCACCCACCCTAAGACGCGAAGGTGCACCCATTCCCTTGAAACCTTTGCCCAAATGGGACAACGGCAAAGATGTGTTGGTGGTGGGTGATGCAGCGGGTGTGGTCGCACCCTCATCAGGCGAAGGCATTTACTACGCCATGGATTGCGCCCGAACCATGGCAAGGGCTGCACATGAGGCTTTGAAAACTGGTGACCCATCGTGCCTGAAAAAAGGCCGTAAAAAATTCATGAAACAACACGGCAAGGTGTTCTGGATTTTGGCCATCATGCAATACTTCTGGTATCAGAACGACAAGCGTCGCGAAAAGTTCGTCAAAATTTGCGAAGATCGCGATGTCCAAAGACTCACCTTTGAGTCCTACATGAACAAAGAGTTGGCCAGAAAAGACCCAATGGCGCATGTCCGAATATTCTTCAAAGACATGGCCCATTTGCTAGGACTGGCCCGAACCTAAAGGGGCCCCATTGCAAATCAATCAAGCAACACTCAAAACCTTTGCGATTGCATTTGCACTGAGTTATCTCACCGCAGGCATTGGTGGCGGACTCACTGAGCTAGGCCCTTGGTATTTTTCGTTAAAACACCCTGAATGGAAGCCGCCAGACCCCTACTTTGGGGTGATCTGGACCACCATCTTTACCCTTTGCGCCATCAGTGGGGCATTGGCTTGGCAGTCAGCGCAGGGCCAAAATGACAAAAAAAGAATTATTTTTTTGTTTGGTATCAACGCTTTTTTGAACATTTTGTGGAGTGCCATCTACTTCAAGCTGCAGCGCCCAGACTGGGCCGTCTTTGAAGTGGTTTTTTTGTGGTTGTCCATCATGTTTTTGGTGATGGGCCTTTGGAGCATCTCTAGAAAAGCCGCTTTGTTGCTCATACCCTATTGGGTATGGGTCAGTGTGGCGACGGTTTTGAATGTGGCCACAGTCAAACTGAATGGCCCATTTTGAGACCCTAATTTACGCAAATTGTCAGCAAAATTTCATCGAAATGGGCTATTCTCTTAGGCCGTACTAAGGGTTAAAGGGGTTGAATGAAAGCCCGCTTCTCTTTATAAACAGAGTTCGATTAGCGGATCGGCATGCTATGTTGCTGGCAAAAAATTTTGCCCCGGTCACCCAAAAGGTTGGCACGCTATCCTTCGCAAGGAAATTGCATGTCTAAGTTCAACGGCTTAGGGAGTTCATCTCAGCGCCCCAATGATACGGGTGCTGCGAATGACGAGTGCAAGGATTCCCTTCTGGATGTGATTGAGTCACAAATCATCCCCAGACTGTTGAATTCTCAGCAACTCATCTCAAGCCAGTCCATCAGCGCCGACTCGCCAGAGTTTGGCGAGCCAGTCCCAGAAATGTTGGACTTCACCGCTTGTTGTCTAAAAGGCGATACTGCGGGCGTCAATCAAATTGTCGATCGCTTGTTAGACCGTGGTCTCAAGCAAGACCGAGTTTTCATGGAACTCATCACACCCGCTGCCAGGCATTTGGGTGTGTTGTGGGAAAAAGATCTGTGTGATTTCAGCGACGTCACATGTGGTTTGGCGCAAATGCACCAAGTCACTCACCGCTTGGGCTATGGCTACCACGAGGGCCCTACCGTTGAAGGCGAAACGCAACGGGTTATGTTGTCTTGCGCACCCGGCTCTCAACACTTTTTGGGCTTGACCATCGTCGCCGATTTTTTCCGGCGATCGGGTGCCCATGTGGTTATTGAAATTTCATCGACCGAATCTGAATTGATGCGCGCCATTGCCAATGAATGGTTTGACGTCATTGGTATTTCTGTGGCCATCGAAACGCAATTGCCTCAATTGCGAGATTTGATTGCCCACTTTAGACAGAGCTCAGGCAACCCTCATATCAAGGTCATGTTGGGCGGGCCCATCTTTATGTTGAAAGACTTGTCAGCCGATATTTTTGGTGCTGATGCCATCTCCACCGACCCTATTGAAGCGGTCAATCTTTTGAAGAGCTTTGCCCTCAAATAAACTCACACAATGTGAGACTCGCAAAATTTCAGAAGCAATTGAGCCGTTCCAACCGGGTCTTCTTCATGGGCCAAATGACCCAAACCTTGCTGCTCAAACAGTTGCGCTTGCGGCATCAATTTGCAGGCCTCATGTGCCATAGAAGGCGGTACGGTTTGGTCTTGTGTGCCCACCACAATGGCCACATCATTTTTGATTTGACACAAGGCACTTGACAGGCTGTTGAGTTGCCATGCTGCCATCATGTTCAAAACGCTGTGCACATGCCCAGAATGACTGAACACACTTTGATACAACGCCAAACCTTCTGCATTCAAGTGCGAACCTGTTTGAGAAATTGATTTTTCAATCATGGCGGGTTTGCTGGCCAGTTTGGCAGTGGCCCAAGCAGAGATTGGGTTGATGGCCGCCAATTTGGCCGCGGGTCTAAAGATGAGGGAAGGCAGACCCGGCAAGGGCAACCATGCAGGGTTAAATCCAATCAACTGAGTGTTTGTCAATGTGCGCTGTTGCAGCAACATGTTGGCTGCAATGGCCGCGCCTGCCGAGTGCCCGCCAATGACTGAGGGCGTTACATTCAACTGCAACAACAGTGCCCGCAGTCCTTCACTCATACCTCGCAATGACAAGCTACCCTCAGGGCCCCTGCTGGTGAATGCATGCCCTGGCAAGTCGGGTGCAATCACTTGAAAGTAGGGGCTCAACAAAGGCATCAAACCGCGCCAACTGAAACTGCCAGACCCGGTGCCGTGCAACAACAGCAAGGCAGGCCCTTGACCCATGATTTGCACATGCCACTGAATACCGCCAGCTTGAATGAATTGGCTGTGCTGCGCATGTGGCCAAGCATTGCGATGGTTGGCCCACTGCATGGTGGGATACAGGCTGTCAAACATGGTGACCATCTTAGGTAGCCAACTGCCTTAAATTGTCCATGGCATTGGCCACGCGCTGCGCTTGCACCTGAGGCATGGGCAAATAACTGCTGCCCATGGTGTGAGCCAAGTTCTGAACTTGTGGGTCGGGTTGTACAGAGGTGTCTATCCACAGCGAACGATGGCCGCTTTGCCGCCACTGCGCGCTCCATTGCAAGGCTTCAGCTTGCGCTTGCGCTCTACCGCCCAAGCCCTGAAGCGTGACGTTGGCGCGGCCATCACTCAGGACAACCAAAATGGGTGTAATGCCTTGTCGATGCAGTTGGGCGGCTTGTTCGTGTGCCATTTTTAAGGCCAAAGCCAAAGGCGTGCCGCCCCCACCAGGCAAGCCTGTCATCGCGCGTTTGGCGCGCACCAAAGAGCGCGTCATAGGCAACAACAGCTGTGCCTTTGCGCCTCGAAATGCCACGATGCAAACACTGTCGCGGCGCGCATACGATTGTTGAAGCAGCAACTCGACGGCCCCTTTGGCTTCTGCCAGTCTTTGCAAAGCAGCCGAACCTGATGCATCCAAGGCCAAGATCAAACAACTGGACGTATGCTGTTGGTAGCGGTGCACATGAAAATCTTCGGCTCTGATGGCCACGCGGCCTTGTAATGTGTTGCCCCGTAATTTTTGCTTTGGCGCTGCAGCCCGCAAGGTGGCCAACACATGCAAACGTGAATTGCCGCCAGGTCTTCCGGGTCTGGGCGGTAGCGGTCTACCCCGTTGCGAACCCGTTTTAAATTGACCGCTCCTGCCCGAGGTGTTGCCTTGATTGCGGCCAGCTTGCGTCAAGAGCGAGTCGAGCACGCCGGGTGGCAAACTGGCCAATGCGGCAGCCACCATCATCTCTTGCAAGTCTTCGGCGGTGGGTTCAGAGGAAGGGGCTTCTGGCGGTGCGTCGTCAGATTCTTGTTCTGAAGTTGGCTTGTTGTCTTCAGCGTTGGGCTCTGGCGGCTGTTCTTCCTTTGATTCGGCAGTTGACTCTTCTGGATTTTCGGAAGGCCATTGCGTGGCTCTGGGTGCCAACACGCGGCGCGCTGCAAATTCCAAATCTTCGTTGTCAAGTTCTGTGCGCAAATTCAAAGCTGCGTGGCAACAAGCGACACGCAAAGCCAGGCTGGGTATGCGCAAAGAGTCGATCCCCAAGCCTTGTGCTGTTGCGCACATGGCCAAAGCTTGATCGTGTGTCCATTGAAGGGTGGACATGCATGTTCGCATTTTTTGCAAATGCGCATCGCTCAATTGCACATCAATGGCTTGCGCATCGGTGTCTAGTGCGTCAATCGATATGGCTTGAATATCTGAGGGAACCAAGTCTTTGAGGTCAAGCCATATGCCCAATCTTTCTTGGAGCGCTTTGCCAAGAGGGGCATCGTCGTCGAGCGATTCGTCCAATGCAATCACACCAAACTGAGTGAGAGTTGAATCGAAGTTCGAATGGCCTTTCAGTGGAGGAATGGACTGGGTGTCCATGGCTTGCGTCATGGGCGCAACTAGAGTGCTTGGAAATCGCTCCGCCATGCTGATGCACACAACGCCTTGGTGGGCTTGTTGCAACAAACCTGACTGCATGTGCAGACGGCCTGTTTGTAAAGTGGCCGATAGGTCAATGCCACCCAACAATCTTTCGAGGTCTACACTGCCTGGCAGCTTGATGCAGAGAACGCTGCTGTTTTGCAATGCTTGAAGCCATTGCTCCCGAACTGGGCCAAAGGGCGCACGCAACCAAATGCCGCCAAATCCGTAGGGGTCAATTTGTAAAAGTTGCAAGCACGTGATGGCATCGTTCCATGCAGCGATTCCTTGCAGTGGACGCGACGTGGCCAAAGTTCAAGCGCCCAATATCTCTTGCAAGCACCTTTGCACGCGCTCGCCAGAGTCTGTGTCGTCCAAGGGATTGCGACGCAAGCGATGACGCAGGGCCAGCGGCGCAATGGTTTTGAGGTGCTCTGGTTTCACAGCCTTGCTGCCTTGCATTGCAGCCAAAGCACGTGTTGCACGCAAGAGGGTGAGTTCTGCACGCAATCCATCGGTGCCCAATTGTTGACACAGGCGGGCACACAGCGTGAGCATGTCGTCGCTGACCACGACAGCGTCCAACAACTTTCGTGCTTTGACAATGCGCTTTTGCAGTTTGTCGCTTTCTTCTTGCCACTGGGCTTTGTAGGCCACAGGATCTCTGTCAAACGCATCGCGGCGCTTGATCACTTCGACGCGCAGCGCCACATCTTGCGGTGTGCGAACTTGGACGGACAAGCCAAAGCGGTCTAGCAATTGAGGACGCAGTTCGCCTTCTTCAGGATTGCCGCTACCGACCAACACAAAGCGAGCAGGGTGTCGAATGCTGAGGCCTTCGCGTTCTACCAAGTTTTCGCCCGATGCAGCCACATCGATGAGCAAGTCGACCAAGTGATCGTCGAGCAAGTTCACTTCGTCGATGTACAAAAAACCTCGATGCGCTTGCGCCAGCAATCCCGGTGAAAATTCTTTGACGCCTTGTGACAAGGCTTTTTCTAAATCGAGCGCGCCCACAATGCGATCTTCTGTGGCACCCAATGGCAGGTCCACCACGCTGACAGCCCGACTTTCGGTTTGCATCTTGGGGGCTTTGCCGCCCGATCCAGTGTGCGCGGCTTGGCAAACTGGACACGATTGGGCTGGCTTTAAGGGGTCGCAACGGTAGGGACAGCCTTTGACCACTTGAATGGGTGGCAGCAAATCTGCCAACGCCCTCACAGCAGTTGACTTGCCTGTGCCTCGGTCGCCCAACACCAGCACGCCGCCTACGGTGGGATCAATGGCCACCACCTGAATGGCCAGGGTCATCTCGTCTTGACCGACGATGGCTGCAAAAGGAAACGTGGATGCCATGGAAAATCCCACTGAACTGATTCAGTCCATCATCTAAAAACCGCCTCAAACTGTCAAGTTAAATTTACAGTTTGAGTTTGAAA